>ERZ724520.350-NODE-350-length-25022-cov-7.755517_pt1 | contig 25022 bp, 17 predicted proteins | sample MGYA00376053_ERZ724520 | MGnify/ENA primary metagenome ERZ724520 (study PRJEB28724, sample SAMN07190886) | activated sludge metagenome | isolation source: activated sludge of sewage treatment plant in Hong Hong | place: USA: Christiansburg, Virginia | collected...
CCCTGGTCAAGGCGCACCGTGCCGACAAGTCCGGCAACCTGCAGTTCCGCCTGACGGCTCGCAACTTCAACCCTGCTGCGGCCATGGCCGGCAAGATTTGTGTGGTCGAAGTCGAAGAGGTTGTGGAGGTGGGCGACATGGTGCCTGACGAGGTGCACCTACCCGGCATCTATGTGCACCGCATCGTGCACAACCCCAACCCCGAAAAGCGCATCGAAAAGCGCACCATCACCCCGAAAGAAGCGGTCTGAAACTTTGCGGGACAGACCTTTAGCTCTGTCCTCAACTAGAAAGGAAATTTATGGCCTGGACACAAGACCAAATGGCAGCCCGTGCTGCGCAGGAACTGCAGGACGGCTTCTACGTCAACCTCGGTATCGGTATTCCCACCCTGGTGGCCAACTTTGTGCCCGCCGACAAAGAGGTGTGGTTGCAGTCTGAGAACGGCATGTTGGGCATTGGCCCGTTCCCGACCGAAGACGAGGTGGACGCCGACCTGATCAACGCCGGCAAACAAACAGTGACCACCCAAAAGGGCTCCAGCATTTTTGGCAGCCATGAGAGCTTTGCCATGATCCGTGGCGGCAAGATCAACCTGTCGATCCTGGGCGCCATGCAGGTCAGTGAGCGGGGCGACCTGGCCAACTGGATGATCCCCGGCAAGATGGTCAAGGGCATGGGCGGCGCCATGGACCTGGTGGCCGGCGTCAAACGCGTCATCGTTTTGATGGAACACGTGGCCAAGAAAAAAGACGGCACCATTGACCTGAAGATCCTGCCCCAATGCACACTGCCGTTGACCGGCGTGGGAGTGGTGGACCGCATCATCACCGACCTGGCCGTGATGGACGTGACCCCACTGGGTCTGAAGTTGGTGGAGCTGGCACCGGATGTCAGCCGTGAGGATGCGCAGGCAAAAACGGGCGTGCCGTTGCTCTGAGGCAGGGTTTAGTGCAGTAGCCGGGCCCAGCAAAGCGTTCAACCGATCCGCTCGCAAGTTATCTCAATCCTTGAGGGCCATGCCGGGAGCTGAGCGATTCCCCTACTCGCTATTCTGTAAAGATTAGCGTACATTGTTGTTCAACAGCAACGTACCGCCCACCACGCAGAAAGCGAGCCACTTTGATTGACCGACGCGCTATTGCCACGGCGAGCAATATCACCGGTTTGCCGATGTGGGGCTTTCTCGTTGCAATGCTGCTCATCATCGCCGCGTGGTCCGTCTGGGACGCCAACGAGGAGCTGGAACAAACCGTCGAGCACCAGTATCGCTTGATGGAGGTTGAAGCGAAGCGGCGTGAGGCCCTTATCTCTGGCTCCTTGCGCAGCATTGATCTGATGCTGACCAATGTGGGCAACGACCTGAAGAGCCACCCCAAATTGACGGCGCAGGAACAAAACGGGTTGCTCCGCGAGCGTATGCGGCTGATTCCTGAGCTGCGCAATTTATTGCTGATTGACGCCAATGGATTGATTCAGGCAGAGGCCAAGGAAATTTCCATAGGAAAGGATGTCAGTGAGCGCGAGTATTTTCGGCATCACCGTGAAGCGGTTGGTGATGATCATTTCTACATCGCCCGTCCGTTCAAGACCTACAGTGGTTTGATTGGAACTGCAGTCACCCGGGTTTTACGTGACGACCGCGGGCAGTTTTTCGGTGTTCTTGGGGCGTCCATCGATCACGGTTTCTTTGAGCAGGCATTGCAAATCGATGACAGCACGCCAGGGGATGAAGCAGTGCTGATCAACTCGCACGGTGACCTCATCAGCGCCATTCCGTATACAGAATACGTTGGAAAAAGCCTTCAGGGTGGGATTGGTTTCACACGGCATATGGGCTCCGGAAAACGCACCTCACGGCAGCTCAATGTTGCCAAGCTCCTCTCGCTCAAGAAAATGGCGGTCTTTCACAACTTTCCAGACGCCTCGCTGGGCATCGTGATCGCCAGGGAGTATGACGGCGTTATCGGGAATTGGCGAGGGGGGCTCGTAGGGCACATTGTGCGTTTTGTGCTCATGTCGGGCGTGGCCGTATTCTTTTACTGGTTGGCTTATCGTAGGCAGAAGGGGCTTGTGCTCGCTCATCGGGAAATTCTGGAGCGGCAAGCGGAACTGAAAAACTTCAAGGCCATTGTGTCCTTCACGGATGACGCGGTTATCAGCAAGTCGATGGATGGTCATATCCTGACCTGGAACCGTGGAGCTGAGAAAATTTTCGGATATTCGCAGGCGGAGGTTCTCGGTAAACCCATGCAGATGCTCTTGCCTGCGGATCGCCAGCACGAGGAGGAGGAAATTCTCGCGCGCATCGCAAAAGGCGAACGCATCGAGAACTTCGACACCGTGCGCCTGCACAAATCGGGGCGCATGGTCGACATCTCGGCAACGATTTCTCCCATGTTCGACGACGCTGGCAACGTGATCGGGGTCGCAAAAATAGCCCATGATGTCACGGCGCACAAAGCAGTGGAAAACCGAATTGGCTTTCTTGCCAGCCACGACCGACTGACCGAATTGCCCAACCGAGACCTGTTTTACGACCGCCTGTCACAAGCCGCTTCGCAGGCACGGCGCAAGCGACAGCGGTTTGCTGTTTTTTTTCTCGATCTGGACGGATTCAAGACCGTCAATGACACGTATGGCCATCAGGTCGGAGATATGACGCTAAAGGAAGCGTCGCGTCGCTTGCAGGCTTGTACCCGTGATGTTGACACGGTGGCGCGGCTGGGTGGTGATGAATTCGCCATGGTGTTCAGCGAAATTCAGATTTCATCGGACATGTCGGTGGTAGCTGAAAAAATCATCAAGAGTGTTTCTGCGCCCATGTACCTCAAAGACGGCAGTGCGTATTCTGTGGGCATCAGTATTGGTATAGCGACGTACCCGGAGTGTGGGGGCGAGATTGACAACCTGATGAAAGCCGCCGACGCAGCCATGTATGAAAGCAAGCAGCGCGGCAAGAATTGTTTCACTTTTTCACAGCAGGTCTCCACGGCATTTTCATTGGCTGGAAGTTGGGTGAAATTTGATGACGCGCACCTGGTTGGCGTGCCGCTTATTGATCAGGAACACCAGGCTATTGGTGATTTGTTGAACAAGCTTAATGTTGCGTTGGTCGAGCTGTTGCCAAACCAAAAGGCACAACAAATGCTGGAAGAAATTTTGACCGCTGTGGCGATGCACTTTCGCACCGAAGAGCGACTGATGGACGAATTGGATTATCCGGAGGCGGTGGAGCACAAGGACCAGCACCGTAGGTTGAGCGCTGAAATACAGTACCTGAAACAGCGTTTTGTACAGGGAGGAGAGCTGGTTGTACTGCAATGGCTGAAAGACTGGTTCTTTAGCCATATTGCGGACTCTGACAAGCGTTTCGGTGAATTCCTGGCCGCCAAAGCGCCGTCGGAATAGCCCGTCCAGGCCAGGGCCTTGTGGCTCGAATGGGGTCGCGACGATGGCTTTCAACCGAGCCGTTTACTTGACCAACCCCAGCTCCTTGAGACGCGCATACATGCCCGCAGCCATGAACTGGTAACCCAGCGCATTGGGATGGATTCTGTCCGCACACAGTTCCGGGCGTGCCAGCGTTTCTGAAAACACGTTGGGGATCAGAGCCACCTTTTCTTCGTCCGCCAGTTCCTCATAGATGGGCGAGTCGCTGGGTTTGCCGGCCACAAGGCCCAGCAAAGACAATTCCGGCACCGCCACCAACGCGACCTGGGCATCGGTTTGCCGGGCTGCCTTGATCATCAATCGAATGTCTTCTTTCACCGCCTTGGATGGCTGACGGCGCAAGAAGTCGTTGCCGCCGATCTCAATGATCACCAGGGCAGGACGATGCGCATTGAGCAAGGCTTGAATCCGGTTCTTGCCGTTTTGGGCGGTGTCGCCAGAAACTCCGGCGTTGACGACGTTCCAGCCGGTCTTCTGTGCCAACAAGCTGGGCCAATCTTCACCACGGGATGCACCCAGGCCAAATGTCACACTGTCGCCGAATGCGAGTACCGTTTGCCCGGGCTGAATCGCTGCCAGTTTGACGGCCTTTTTGCATCCAGCCAAGAACACCGCAGCGCAACAGCCCGCGAGGAGTGTTCTTCGTTGCCGGGAGATTGAGGTCGATGTCATATTGTGTTCAAAAGTTCATGCAATGGGTGCCTTCGAACCCGTCACCCGGATCAATTCGTCGACCATCATCAGCGACAACCCCCATAGGCGTGCATCGCTGACGTCAACCGATGAAAAACGCAAGGGCAATCCTGCCACCCGCCAGACCAGGGGTCTGCGCCTCTCAGGATCGGCGAGATGTGCAATCGGCTCCCACCACAATTTTGCGGCTTCACGGCTGGGTTCCAAAACCAGCGCGCGCGGGGTGCGGTAAACAAAGGGCGACACCACCATGGGGCGGTTTCTGCCGTGTTCGCGCGTCAACACATCGGACAGGCGGCCGATGGCAACCAGGTCGTTGTACGCTGATATGCCGGTTTCTTCCTGCAATTCACGCAAAGCGGCGGCCCGCGTGCTGGTATCGCTGTGGTCCACGCGGCCTCCCGGAAACGAAACATGGCCTGACCACGGGTCTCCAACGCGCTCGGCGCGGCGCATCAGCAGCAAGGCGGGGGCGATGTCACGCCCGTCGGCTCCGTGCTCGGCCAACAGCAGAATGACACCACAACGCGCCACCAAGCTGCGCCCCGGAATGCGACGGGGCTTGTAGTTTTGCAGGCGCGCGCTCAGGGTATCCAAGGAGTTCAGGGTGGGCTCCGGCGGTGTTGTTGCATCCATCGAATTTATGCGAAATCGGGCCACACTGGGGATACTTGCCCCCAAACAGCGTTCGTGACAGGCGGCCCACAGCGGCAAGGCGAACGTCAGGCCGCCCGTGTCACCAACCTGCGCGAAGCCACCGCCTGTCTCACCCAACCCAGCCGGAACCAGCGCGCCACCATGATGCTGCCGCGAACCCATTCGTCCAGCGCGTAGGCGATCCACACACCAACCAGCCCCAGGCCAAGGTAGATGCCCAGGAACCAGGAGCCAAACCCCATCACGAAGACCATGGACGCCGCTCCGGCCACAACGGGAAAACGCGCGTCGCCAGCGGCCCGTAGCGCGGTGATAACGACGATGTTGCAGGTGCGCCCGGGCTCCAGCAGCACGGTGATCCACAGCAACGTGGTGGCACTGGCGATAATAGCCGGGTCACTGGTGAACAGGCGCAGTGTCCATGGCGCGGTCAGGGCGGTCAGCACGGCGATGCCGAACGACACCCCCAGGCCCCAGAACAAACACTTTCGCACCAGATGCAATGCGCTGCGCAACTGCCCTGCACCAATCAGGTGGCCGACCAAAATTTCACCGGCAAACCCCAGCGCCACGGTGGACAACACGATCACATTCATGATCTGCATGGCATAACCCTGTGTGGCCAGTGGTGCCGTGCCCATGGCGGAGACCACGGTGACCGACACCAGCACGGCGACGCGGTACGCAATGGCCTCAGCCGCGCCGGGCAAGCCTATGGCGACCGAAGTGCGCAACGTGGCCCATTCAATCACCCAGGCATCGCGCCAGCGCGGCGCCAGTTGCAGCACCACACGCCACAACCAAAGGTGCACCCCCAGGCCGAAGCCGCGGCTGATGGCCAGGGCCAGTGCGAAGCCCACCATGCCCAGCGGGGGGATGGCGCCGACGCCGCGCATCAGCGGAAAACACAGGGCGATGTGCAGTGCATGCATGGACAAAATGTTCAACATGGTCTCGCGGGTGCGCAGGTGGGAGCGCATGACGGCCGCCATGCTGGCGTTAAAGGCGTCCAGAAACAGGGCGAAGGCCAGCACATGCAAATAAGGCTCCGCCAGTTGCCGCACATCGGCGCTGGCCTGCATGGCGCTCAGTAGCGGGCCCGTCGCGGCAAACAAGACCAGCGCACTGCCCAGGCCCAGCCAGGTGCTGGCACCCAGGCTGGCCAGGGCGGTGCGGTCCGCGTCGCGCCGGTTGCCCGCGCCCAGGTTTTGGGTGATGACCACCCCCACACCCATGCTGATGATGCGGAACAACAAGAAGAATGCGCCCTGCACATGGTTGGCCAAGCCAAAAGCCGCGGCCGCCGTATCGGACTCCTTGGACACCAGCCACATACCCAAAAAGCCGACGCCAAAACCCAGGATCAGTTCAGCCAACAAAGGCCAGGTGATGCTCAGTACGTGGGGTTGCGGGAGCGACGGGGCTGGGTTGCTGCGGGCCATGGTGGTCGAAAGGAAAGTGGTCGTCTAGTAGTAATAGTACAAACCAAATATAGAAATCGTTGAATTTCAATGGAGATTTTGTATAACACGCACGGATATTGGTGTTTTCCATACGTTGTAAAACTACATATCTGTCAGTATACTCAGAGACGCCACGGGTTGTTGTGACCGGGCTTATCGAATCATGGATCACTGCAGCCTGAGGGTGTGCAACGGAGAGACAACATGGCGGACGTGAAGTTAGCGGGTGTCGGCAAGTCGTTCGGCGACGTCAAGATCTTGCAGGGCGTGGACCTGCACATCCGTGACGGCGAGTTTGTGGTGTTTGTGGGGCCCTCGGGCTGTGGCAAATCCACGTTGTTGCGCCTGATTGCCGGTCTGGAGGACATCACCAGCGGACGCATGTACATCGGAGACCATCTGGTTAACGATGTGCCGCCCGCCGAACGCGGCATCGCCATGGTGTTCCAGTCGTATGCGCTGTACCCGCATATGAGCCTGTACGACAACATGGCCTTTGGCCTGCAGCTCAAGAAGATGCCCAAAGACGAGGTGGACCGGCTGGTGCAGCACGCCGCCAAAATTTTGGGAATAGAACACCTGCTGGACCGCAAGCCCAAAGACTTGTCTGGCGGCCAGCGCCAGCGTGTGGCCATTGGCCGCGCCATTGTGCGCAAGCCCGAGGTCTTTTTGTTCGACGAGCCCTTGTCCAACCTGGACACGGCCTTGCGCGTGCGTATGCGTTACGAATTTGCCAAGCTACATAAAGACCTGAAGACCACAATGATTTATGTGACCCACGACCAGGTGGAGGCCATGACGCTGGCCGACCGCATCGTGGTGTTGTCAGCGGGCAAGATTGAGCAGGTGGGCTCACCACTGGATTTGTATGAACAGCCCGACAACCTGTTCGTGGCCGGTTTCATTGGTTCGCCGGGCATGAACTTCATCGCGGCCGAGTTTGTGTCGTCCAATACCAGTGATGTCACGGTGCGGCTGAATGACGGTGCCTTGGTGCAGTGCGCCGTCAGTGCGCCCACCGCCAAACCCGGTGACAAACTGACGCTGGGCATTCGGCCCGAGCACATGACACGCGTGCCCTACGCCAACCGGTTGACGGCCAAGGTGACCTTTGTCGAATCCCTGGGCAGTGTCACCTACGCTTACTGTGCCTTCCCCGGCGTGCAGGAGGATTTGACCTGTGAACTCAATGGCGTGGTACGGGTTCAGGCCGGTGATACGCTGGAGTTGGGCGTGGAGCCGGACCGGTGTTATCTGTTCGATGCTGCCGGAAAAGCCTTCAAGCGCAACCTGCCCGCGCGCGGAGGCGAATGATGCAAATGCGGCTTTCTTGGTGGGTGGTGGCAAGCGCCATGGCTCTGGCTCTGCCGCTGCATGCCGCTGACAGTCCCAAGCTGCTGGTCTGGATCAACGGTGACAAGGGTTACAACGGGCTGCAAAAGGTAGGGGATACCTTTGCCAAAGAGTCCGGGGTGACCGTGGTGGTTCAACACCCCGAAGGCGCGACTGACAAGTTTCAGGCTGCCGCTGCAGCAGGCAAAGGCCCCGACATTTTTTGCTGGCCGCATGACCGCACCGGCGAGTGGGCACGTTCGGGCCTGTTGGTGCCCATTCACCCGTCCAAACGGGTGCGCGACGAGATCGATGCATCGGCCTGGAAAGCCTTCACTTACAAAGGTAAGGTCTGGGGTTACCCGCTGGCCATAGAGGCCGTGGGACTGGTGGTCAACCGCGATCTGGTCAAGACCGTGCCCACCACCTTTGACGAGGTGATGGCGCTGGACAAGGAGTTGGCCAAGAAGGGCAAAAAAGCTTTGCTGTGGGACTACAACAAGTCCTTCTTCACCTGGCCCATGCTGGCCGGTGCGGGTGGTGAGGTGTTTGGCCGTACGGCAACTGGCGAGTTGGACCCGTCCGTGGTGGGCGTCAATTCGCCTGGCGCAGTGGCCGGAGCCAACATGTTGTCGCGCCTGATTGAAGAAGGCTACATGCCGCGCGGTGCGCGTTATGCCGAAATGGAAGCCGGCTTTGCCCGGGGCGAAATCGCCATGATGATCACCGGCCCCTGGGCCTGGGACAACGCCCGCAAGGCCAAGATCAATTTCACGGTGGCGCCGGTGCCGGCTGTCATTCCCGGCAAGCCGTCCAAATCGTTCGTGGGTGTGCTGGGTTGCATGATCGCCGCACCCAGCAAGGTCAAGGATATAGCCCGAGAGTTCATCGAGAACCATCTGTTGCGGGTCGACAGCCTGAAGACGATCTCTGCCGATGTGCCCCTGGGCACGCCGGCCAACAAGGTCTACTTTGCGGAATTGTCGGGCGACGCCAATATCCGGGCCACGATGGAGAACGCCCGCACCGGCGAGCCCCTGCCCAACATCCCCGAACTGGGTCGCTTCTTCCCGGCCATGGACGCCGCGCTGGAGGCCATCAGCCAGGGCCGCCAGTCCCCCAAGGAGGCGCTGGATGGCGCCGCCGCACGTATGCTGGTGAAGTGACATGCAAGCAACACGCACTTCTTCCTCACCCTCCATGGTTTCCAACGTCATCGCCGCACTCGTCGCCTTCGGTCTGTTGTGGCTGAGCTTTGGCATCTACAGCAGCGGCCAGGCGGTGTGGGCCGCGCTGGTCCTGAGTCTGGGCGCACTGAGCCTGTATGTCTACGTGTCGGCCAAGACACTGGCCTGGCGCTACCTGTTTCCCGGCGTCATGGCGATGCTGGTGTTCGTCGCCTTCCCGCTGGTTTACACCATACAGATCGGCTTTACCAACTACTCGGCCAACAACCTGCTCAGTGAAGAGCGTGCCCGTGCCTACCTGCTGGAGCAGGCGGATGTCAACGAAAACCGGGCCTATGGCTTCAGCGTGCACCCGGATGGCGATGCCGTGCGCGTGCTGCTGACGCCACAGGGGGATAGTGCGTCGGGCGAACGCTACCTTTCGCCAACCATTGTTTTGGCGAAAGCTTCGACCGCACCGGTTGCCATGCAAGCCGTGGCGGGGAACCCCGTGCTGGGTGCCGCGTTTACGTTGCGCCAGACTATCGAACAGCGCGGCGCGCTGATGACCTTGCGGCTGAGCCTGCCAGACCACAGCACCCTGATCTACGCCGGTCTGCGTGAATTCGCGGTCTTTGAGCCGCTGTGGCAGGCGCTGCCCGGTGGTGCACTCAAGCGCCTCGCAGACGGCGTGGTTTACCAGCCCAACCGCGATACCGGCTACTTTGAAGACGCCAAGGGCGACCGGCTGCAGCCCGGCTTCAAGGTCGGCGTGGGCCTGGCCAACTACGCACGCCTGTTTGGTGATGCCGACATGCGTGGGCCCTTCGTCTCCATCTTCATCTGGACCGTGGTGTTCGCCGGTTTGACGGTGTTGTTTTCCACGGCGATTGGTATGACGCTGGCCGTGGTGCTGAACTGGGAAGCGCTGAAATACCGCACCCTGTACCGCACCTTGTTGTTCCTGCCCTACGCGGTACCGGGTTTCATTTCCATTCTGGTGTTCAAGGGTTTGTTCAACCAGAACTTTGGCGAGATCAATGCCATTCTGGATGCGGTGTTTGGCGTCAAGCCCGCGTGGTTTGCTGACCCCACCTTGGCCAAGGCCATGATCCTGATTGTGAACACCTGGCTGGGTTACCCCTACATCATGGTCCTGTGCACGGGCCTGATCAAATCCATTCCGGCCGATCTGTACGAGGCTTCGGCCATCGCCGGCGCCAAACCGTTGACCAATTTCTGGCGCATCACCGCGCCGCTGATTGTCAAACCCTTGACGCCCTTGCTGATCTCGGCCTTCGCGTTCAACTTCAACAACTTTGTGCTGATCAGCCTGCTGACCGATGGTCGGCCGGATTATCTGAACACCAAGTTGCCGGCGGGCACCACGGACATTCTGGTGTCCTACACCTACCGCATTGCGTTCACCGATGCCGGGGCCAACTTCGGCCTGGCGGCCGCCATATCGACCGTCATCTTCTTCCTGGTGGCCATCCTGTCCCTGGTCAACCTGAAGCTGTCACAGTCCAATGACAACCAACGCAAGGGAGGGCACTAGCCATGGCTGTTGTTACCGGTAAAAGCCAGCGCTGGCGCATTGCGGCAGCCCACGTGGGCCTGTGGCTGCTGATCGCTGTCACGCTGTTTCCGCTGTTGGCGGTGGTGTCCATTTCTTTGCGGCCCGGCAACTTTGCCACTGGTTCGCTGATCCCGACCGAGATCAGCCTGGAGCACTGGAAGCTGGCGCTGGGCTTTTCGCACACGCAGGCCGATGGCGTGGTCGTGCAGCCACCGTTCCCGGTGCTGTTGTGGCTGTGGAACTCCATCAAGATCGCCACCATTTCGTCATTACTGATTGTGGGCGTTTCGACAACGGCAGCCTACGGTTTTGCGCGATTGCGTTTTCGTTTCAAGTCCACCATTTTGAACAGCATGCTGTTGCTGCAGATGTTCCCGGTGGCCGTGGCGCTGGTGGCCATTTACGCCATTTTTGAAGCCATTGGTGGCGTCGTTCCCTGGCTGGGCATCGAGACGCATGGCGGCCTGATCGTGGCCTACATCGGCGGCGTGGCCATGCACATCTGGACCATCAAGGGCTACTTCGAGACCATCCCGACCGAGATCGAAGAATGCGCCAAGGTCGATGGTGCGACCTCCTGGCAGGCCTTCTACAAGGTGCTGTTACCCATGGCGGTGCCGATTCTGATGGTGGTCTTTGTGCTGGCCTTTATTGGCACCATCATCGAATACCCCATTGCTTCCGTGCTGCTGCGCGAGGAACCCAATCTGACGCTGGCCGTGGGCTCCAAGTACTACCTGTACGAACAGCGCTATCTGTGGGGCGACTTTGCCGCGGCAGCCGTTTTGTCGGGCCTGCCGATCACGCTGGTGTTTCTGGCTGCGCAGCGCTGGATCGTGTCGGGGCTGACCTCGGGTGGGGTCAAGGGGTAAGCTGTGCGCGCGTGGCTTGGTATTCTTGGGTTTTTACTGGGTACGCAAGTGTTCGCGCAGGGAATGCCCAACGTGGCCCATGGTTCCGTGCAACGCATGGAGCGTTTTGCGTCAAAGTTTGTTGACGCTCGGCATGTGGATGTCTGGCTGCCCGATGGGTACAACCCCCAACAGCGTTATCAGGTGCTGTACATGCACGACGGTCAAATGCTGTTTGACGCGAGCACGACATGGAACAAGCAAGCCTGGAATGTGCACACCACCGTGACACGGTTGATGCGACAGGGCAAGATAGCACCAACTATCGTGGTGGGAGTATGGAACAACGGCAAGTTCCGCCACGCGGAGTACTTCCCAGAGAAACACCTACCCTACCTGCCCGAACAAGTGAGGGGGCCGTATGTTGCGCGCGCGCTGGAGGGCAAAGCGCAAGCTGACAACTACCTGCGATTTCTGGTCCACGAACTCAAGCCCGCTATTGACCAGCGCTTCGCCACACGCACCGATGCGGCCAGCACTTTCATCATGGGCAGCAGCATGGGCGGACTGATCTCGGTGTATGCCATGAATGAATACCCGGGCGTGTTTGGCGGTGCAGCAGGCTTGTCAACCCATTGGATTGGCAGCCACAGCCCCAACGCCATGATCCCACTGGCGGCCTTCAATTACCTGCGCGACAAGCTGGCCGACCCGAAAACCCACAAGCTTTACCAGGACCACGGCACGGAGGAACTCGACGCGTTGTACAAGCCCTACCAAGTGTTTGTGGACCAACTCGTTCGGGACAAGGGGTATACCGACGCCAACTACATGAGCCGCGTCTTTGATGGCGCCAGCCACACCGAGAAAGCCTGGTCGGAGCGACTGGAGATCCCGCTGCTGTTCTTGATGGGTGAATGAGTCAATCTCAAAAAAAACCCCACCGCGAGAGCGGTGGGGTAAACCCATTGAGACCCGAAACAAAAAGTAGTTTTGATACATTGTGTTTGTGATGCGATTATGTCACCTCTAAAACAAAATGAAAATCCAATTCGATAGGTGTTTTTACCATGTCGTAATACTACTTTGCTTCGGTACACTCCGTTTCTTCAAACTCGGGGTCACCATGATGGGCCAACACGCACGATGAAAACCAGGGCATGGTCCGTGGCAGGGCTTTTGTTGCTTTCCTCAGGGTCCGCTATGGCTGGGTGTTCTGACGACCCTCTGCAGGGACGCGCACTGTACCTGCGGGGTACGTTCAACAGCTGGAATGCAGCTGACGCCCAACGCTTTACCTGGGCGTGCAACCGTTATGAACTGGTGACCCGTCTGCAAGGTGAGCACCGGTTCAAGCTGGGCGACGAGGGATGGTCGGCCGATGCGGACTTTGGACGGGGTCCTGTCGACGGGCAGCTGGCCATCAAGGGGCCTGAATTGCGCCACACGTTTAGCGGCATGCACCGCCTCACGTTGCGCATGGGCTCCAGCCCAGCACCGGTGGTGCTGGGCATCGAGTCGTGCCCCACCAGCGCACCGTTTGGCGACACCACGTTATTCCTGCGCGGCAGCATGAACAACTGGGCGGCGCAGGATGACTTTGCGTTTCAGTACAGCTGTGATGCGTATTACATAAACGTCAAGCTGTCGGCTGACCACGACCTGAAAATTGCCGATGCCGCCTGGCGCGACGCCACCAGCTTCGGCAACACCGCAACAGCGCAGTTGGAGGCGGGTGCCAAAGGTAATGTCCGCCTCCGTTTTTTGGGTGAGCAGACCTTGCGGCTGGCATTGGTTGACGGCAAGCCCGCGCTGAGTCTGGGCCCCAAGACCTTTGCCGATCCCAATGCACGCAGCGTGACCGACCCGGTAGCGCTGAGCCTGCAGTTTGACTCGCGCACGCTGGCACACAAGAAGCCGTTTGGGGCGGTGGTGGCGGGCACACCCATGGCATTCACGGTCTCGGCCATTCCAGGCGTGAGCAAGATTGTGCTGGTGGTGGAGAAGCGCCGTATGGAGGGTAACCAGGAAGTGCTGGAGTACCGCGAACTGGCCCGGGTTCCATTGATAAAAAGTGCCTCTAGCCCCCGTGAAATATGGTCAGTTAGCTATAAATTTGATAGTGTCGGCATCTATGGTTATTGGTTCGAGGTAGAGGTGGGAGACGCCCGCTTTGTACTGCACAACAACCGCGACCCGGTGTTCTGGACCCGCGAGAAAGGTTCAGGCGGTCAAGCCGCAGTAGACAGCAAACCGGCAGCCGCCAGTGCCATTCGCCGTTTCCGCCAGACCGTGTTCGATACCAACTTCAAGGTGCCGGATTGGGCGCCCGACGTTGTTTACTATTACATCTTTCCGGACCGGTTTCGCAACGGCAACCCGGCCAATGATCCCCAGGCCGGAGTCGCGAAATACCACGACCACACAGTGGAGTTGCACCGCAACTGGAACGACAAACCCTCGGTCCCCGGCAGTGGTGATGGCTCGGACGCGCACTTCAACAATGACTTTTTTGGCGGCGACCTGGAAGGCATCATCCAGAAGCTCGACTACATCCAGGAGCTGGGCGCCAATACCCTCTACATGACGCCCATCTTCAAGGCGGCCAGCAACCATAAGTACGACACAGCGGACTACCAGCAGGTAGACCCCGGCTTTGGCACCAATGCCGACTTCAGCCGTCTGACGGCGGAGGCGGCCAAACGCGGCATGCGTGTTTTGCCCGACACCAGCCTGAACCACACGGGCAATGATTCGGTGTACTTCAACCGCTTTGGCAACCATGGCAGCGTGGGGGCTTTTCAGGGCGGCAAGATCAACCCACAGTCGCCCTACGCCGACTGGTACACGCTGGACGCCAACCAGAGCGACCCATCCAAGCAGTACAAGGGCTGGGTCGATGTGGCCGACCTGCCGGAGCTCAACAAGGCGTCCAGAGGCTGGCGCAACTTCGCCTATGGCAACCAAGACTCGGTCATGAAAACCTGGCTGGACCGGGGTGCGGCCGGCTGGCGCATGGACGTGGCTCCCTGGGTGCCGGACGATTTCTGGCGCGAGTGGCGCAGCGCCATCAAAACGCACCGGCCGGACGCCCTGACCGTGGCCGAAACCTGGTTTGATGCGTCCAAGTATTTGCTGGGGGACATGTTCGACTCAACCATGAACTACATCTTCCGCAATGCCGTGCTGGAGTATGCGGCCGGCGGCAAGGCGCGCAGCCTGTACCCCAACATCGAGCTGATGCGCGAAGCCTATCCGCCCCAGGCTTTTTATGCGCTGATGAACCTGCTTTCCAGTCACGACCAGGCGCGGGCTCTGCACCAGTTTGGCTGGCATGCCGACACCACCGACCCCATGGCCATCGCACAAGCGCGCCAAAGGCTCAAGCTGGCCGTGTTGTTCCAGATGACGTTTCCCGGCGCACCCACGGTGTACTACGGCGATGAGGTGGCCGTGACCGGTGGCGATGACCCCTACAACCGCGCCACTTACCCATGGGCGGATCAAGGCGGCAAGCCCGATGCCGACATGCTGGCTACTTTCAAGCAGCTGATTGGCCTGCGCAAGCAGCACGCCGTTTTGCGCCGAGGCACGATAGACGCGCCCTTGCATGTGGACGACCACAGCATCGTGTTGCTGCGTCAACTCGGCAGCAGCATTGCCATCACCGCCACCAACAATGCGCTTACGCCCCAGAGCGTTACCGTCAAGCTGCCAGCCGGCCTTCGGTTGGGGCCGTTGACCGATGCACTGGGAGGCCCAAGTGTGGTTGCGCAACAGGGAGAACTCACGCTCACGCTGCCACCCTTGTTTGGCTCGGTTTGGCTGGCCACGCTTGCCATAGATTGAGAAATTTCATGGATGGATACAAAGTGATGAAGGCATCCCACGCCCGCGCTGTGCTCTTGGGCGCATCCTTTTTCTTTGGGGCTTTGCCCAGTGTTGGGGTACTCGCTGAGCAACCGGCACCCCCGCAGCACATCAACAGCTACGACGACGCCCTGCGCGGCGTGTTTGAGGCCCGCGAAAGCGACTGGCGCAATGGTGCCGTGGTCTACCAGGTACTGGTCGACCGCTTTGTGCCCCCGGCCAATCTGGATGCCAAGCGCGCGTTATACCCGGCACCCAAGGTGCTGCATCGCTGGAGCGAGGAAGCCAAGCGGGGCCAGTATGTGGCGTCGGCCAACGTGTGGAGTCATGAGTTGGACTTCTGGGGTGGTGACCTGCCGGGTGTGACCTCCAAACTGGGCTACCTGCAGGACCTGGGCGTGGACGTGCTTTACCTCAACCCCATTCACCTTGCCTATACCAACCACAAATATGATGCGCTGGACTATCTGAAGATCTCGCCAGAGTTCGGAACCCGCGAGGATATGGCCGGTCTCATCACCGCGACCCACGCCAAAGGCATGAAGGTGGTCCTTGACGGGGTGTTCAACCACATGGGTCGCAACTCGGACAAGTTCAAAGACGCGCAATCCAACGCATCGAGTCCTTACCGCGACTGGTTCTTCTTTGGCGAGCAGTATCCCGGCGGTGCGCGGGGCTGGTTTCAGGCCACCAACCTGCCGGAACTCAAACTGGAGAACCCGGCCGTGCGGGACTACCTCTATGCCAAACCCGACTCGGTGGTGCAGACCTGGTTGCGCGAAGGCATTGATGGCTGGCGCCTGGACGTGGCGCCGGACATCGGGCCGAAGTACCTGGCCGAGTTGACCGCCGCCGCGCACAGCGCAAAGCCCGGTTCGTTGGTGGTGGGCGAGATACCCAACTACCCCAAGGAGTGGTTTCCGGCCGTGGACGCAGTGATGAACTTCACGCTGCGCGACGTGATCCTGAACACCGTCAATGGGTTGATTGCACCACCGACTGCCGCTACCATGGTGGACCGCACGGTGCGGGAGTCTGGCATTGAGTCGATGCTCAAGTCCTGGCTGCTATTGGACAACCACGACAACGACCGGCTGACCCATGTGTTGCCCAAGGTGCAACAGCAACGGCAAGCGCAGGTACTGCAATTCACGTTGCCCGGCGCGCCCAATCTGTATTACGGCAGCGAACTGGGCATGACCGGTGGCGAAGACCCGGCCAACCGATCACCCATGCGCTGGGATCTGGTGCGCAGCAGCAACCCGGCCTTGTTATGGACCAAACAACTGATCCAGTTGCGCAAAGACCATCGGGCCTTGCGGGTCGGCAACTTCCGCTTGGTCACCGCCAACAAGCTGCTGGCCTTTGAACGTTACACCGATCGGGTGCAGGACACTGTGGTGGTCCTTTTGAATCCCGACAAAACCGCGGTCACTGAACGGGTGCTGATTGCCAACTCCAAATTGATGAATGGCTCGCAATTGAAAGACTTGCTGAACCCCAAGGCAAGCCCGTTGCGGGTGATGGCGTCCATGGTGACCGTCACCCTTCCCGCAGGAGCCTACAAAGTGGTGGCACCGGATGTCGCGCCCAATGGGGGCTACTCCGTGTTTAAACGGGTTCAGTAGGCGATCTGTATTACCGAACCCGAGCGGATTCAACGCGGAGTTTCAGCAGCCAGTCCGCATCCACGCTCTGGGGGCGGGGAAAGCGGGCCAGCGCATCGCGGCCGACGTTTTCCACCTGTGTGGCCAGGTTCTTCATTTCTTCCTGCACTTGCTGGGCGCGCAGTTGCTCTGGCGAGGGTGCCGAGCCGGATTGCATCACACCGCTCATGCTGTGTGCTTCAGTGACCCGTGCGCTGCTGTCCCGCAGGGTCTGGTTCACTTGGTCCACACCGGTATCGATGCGACCAACTGCGGGCCGGAAATGGACCGCAATGCCATTGCTGGAAGCAGACGCTTCTTTGACGACGAATTCCGAATCCAGCACCGCGAGTGTGCCTGTGACATAAACACAGGCGTCCAGCAAACCGGCCGGCCATGTTGTGAGGGCCGCGGCGAATGCATCGGCATTGGCACGTTGTTCGTTGTTCACAACACAGGCCTTGGGCAAGGGCAGGGCGGCTTGTAAACCCCACCATAGCGCGGTAGCCTTGTCCGGGCCTGCCGCGGGAGATGCATAGAGCGCAGCCAGGCGGGACCGCGCGCCACCCGCACCGCCATCGGCCGCGCGCAGGTACAGGCGCGCAGCCCGCTCCAGGTTGGGCTTCAAACACAGGCCCTGCTCAAACATGGAGCCGCCCAACATCAGGGCCTCAGGGCTAGACGTAGCCAGCGCAGCATTGAGTTCACGCACGGCAGCAACACAGTCGCGCGCCTCAATGGCCTTGACGACTGCCTTGGTTGCCTCATTGGCATGCGAGGCCTGAATGGGAGTAAGGCTCGCAATCGTGAGTGCCATGAAGGAGAGGGTTTTGTTGAGGCACATGTCAGGTTCTGGGTGGTTGAAAAATAGGAGGTTAAAAAGGCGTTCTAGACCAAAGCTGCACGCCTTAACGCGTGGGGAACTTTAGCCTAAACTCGTTGGTTTGCAACGGGTCGCAGCGATGAAAAAATACACGGTCAGCTTCAATCCACGACCCCGCATCGTGGCGGTGCCGCTTGACAACGGAGACCGTGTTTTTGTGGTGGATGAGGTGCTGGATCAGCCGGAACGCCTCGTTCAGCTGGCCCAGGACTATGACGTCGATTTTGTCTATGCCCAGGGTAGTGCTTTCCCGGGCCGCCAGTTGTTGATGCCGGATGATTTTTCCGCCCGGCTCGATGACTTTTTCCGCTTGCATGTGCGAGGCTTGCTGAAAGGCCGACGCAGTGTATCGATGTATTCCCGCCTGTCGCGCGTGGTGTTGGAGCCACAGGCGCTGGATGCGCGGCAACGCATTTGCCATCGGGATAGCGCAGACGTCAACCCCGCCCACACCATCTCTGCATCGGTGTTGTACCTGTTTGAAGACCCGGCACTGGGTGGCACGGTTTTCTTCGAGCCCGTGGGTTCTGAGGCGGCAGCGCAGACCCTGGTGGCGGATGCGAGTGTGCTGGAGTCGGCACACTTTGAAGCGAAGTATGGCTGGAGTGCTTCGTATATGACCCAGTCCAATGCGCATTTCAGGGTCATAGGCCGGGTAGCCGCCCGCTGGAACCGGATGATTTTTTACGATGGCCGGCTGTTTCATTCGAGTGACATCACCGATCCCGCAAAGCTCAATGACCCCATGGGCATGGGTCGACTCACGGTCAACGGTTTCTTCACCTGCACGCGCCCGGCGCAGTAAGCAAACCAGACCCGTGCCGCTTGCGGGGCGGGCCGGCTCAAGCCATTTTGACTGGAGGGGCAGCGCAGTTCTTGGCAATAAATTCCGCGTGGGATGGCATGACATTGACACAAGCATTGATCACGCCCTCCACCTCTTCAAGGTACTTTTGAATTTCTGCTTCGCTCAACAAATCGGTGAGCGGATGGTACGCCTTGGGCCGAATGCGCTGCCCATGCATGACCTGCAACCAGCTGACCTTGGTGAACAACTCGTTGCCTTCGCGGAAGACCCGGCCATGGGAGCGGAACAAGTCCATGCGCTGCACCAGTGACTCGGGCACTTCCATTTCGCGGCAATAGTTCCAGAAGGGCGAGTCCGTGCGTTCGGTTGCCTTGTAGTGCAGGATGATGAAATCGCGCACCCAGTCATATTCCTGGTTCATGACGCGGTTGTAGGCCTCGGTGTCCGCAGCCTCAAAGCCGGGCGCCGGGAAATAGGTCAACAAATGTGCAATGCCCATCTGGATCAAATGGATGCTGGTGGACTCCAGCGGCTCCAGAAACCCGCTGGACAAACCGATGGAAATGCAGTTTTTGTTCCACGCCTTCTTGCGCTTGCCGGCGGCGAACTTGACGGTCCGTGGGTCGGCCAGCGGCGCGCCATCCAGGTTGCCCAGCAAGATGGCCGTGGCTTCATCTTCGCTCATGAACTTGCTGGAAAATACGTGGCCGTTGCCAATGCGGTGTTGCAACGGAATACGCCACTGCCAGCCGGCACTCCGCGCAGTCGAGCGGGTGTAGGGTGTGAGCTCTTTGGCGGACACACACGGTATGGCAATGGCACGGTCACAGGGCAGCCAGTGTGACCAGTCTTCGTAGCCGGTCTGGAGTGCGCCCTCGATCAAAAGCGCTCTGAAACCCGAGCAGTCGATGAACAGGCTGCCCTCGATCTTCTGTCCGTTTTGCAACACCACGGACTCGATAAAACCATCAGCTTCGCGCTTTACGACGTCGGTAATTTTTCCTTCGATACGTGTGACGCCGCGCTCTTCGCTGAACTTGCGCAAAAACTTCGCATAAAGACCGGCATCAAAGTGGAACGCGTGGGCAATGTGCGCCAACGGTGAGTTGGGCATATCGAGTTGGGCCCGCATGAACTTGTTCTGGTGGCAGGCTGCGGTGTTGATGGAGTAGTGGTCCAGGTCTTTGGCCTTGCCGGCCAGGAATTGCTTGAGCCAGTATTGGTGGAAGTCAACGGTCCAGTTGTCCTGGCCAATGACACCAAAACCGTGCACGTAGCGGTCACCCAGTTGGCCCCAGTTGACAAATTCAATGCCCAATTTGAATGATGCCTGGGTCTCGCGCATGAACTGGTTTTCATCCAGATCCAGCAGACGGTTGAACAGATTGATCATCGGGATGGTGGCCTCACCCACACCAATCGTCGCAATCTCGTCAGACTCTACCAACTTGATCCGGTATTTGCCTTTGAGAACCTTGGCCAAGGCCGCGGCGGTCATCCATCCAGAGGTTCCGCCACCCACGATAACAATCTCAAATGCACTGTTCTGTTCCATATCATCCACTCGCTAAGTTATCAAACACTTGCCGCCAATGCGGCAAGTACCATCGAATCATTCTATTCAACCCGAGCAAAAAAAAGCCCCTTCCCGAATGGCTCGGAAAGGGGCAAGCTTGGAGCGAAATTTACTTCAGCTTGTAGGTGACTTTCATCATGATGGTGCTGCCGGTCTTGTTTTCGCTTTCGACCGTGCCGTCTGCCCGCAGCTGGCGGTAGGTCGGCTTGTTCAGGTTATTGCCTTCCAGACGCAAGCCCAGTCCCTTCATCGGGCCTTCCTGGAATTCATAACCGATCTGTGCCGACAACCAGCTCGAACCCTCGATGTAACGCAAGGTCGGGTAACCGCCGGTTGCGTCATTGGCAACACTACCGACATAGGTCGAACGGGAGTTGGTGGCCACAAATGCGCTGAAGCCATTCTTCTCGTAATAGAAGGTCAGCTTACGGTTGTCCTTCGACAGGCCTGGCAAGGGAATAGTCTCCCCCGTGGTTGGCACTTGCTGGTTGGGGTTCAGGCCAATCAGGTTGGGCAGGTTGACGGAACTGTCGGTGGAGGACAGGCTACCGCTGAGTCCAAATCCGTCCAGGGCTGGCATGAACATACCGAACGGCGCGGACGCTGCCAACTCAATGCCGCGCAAATCACCACCCGTGCCGTTGACGGTCGTTGTGTAGGTGCCGATTGCGCCAGCGGGAGGAATCGCCAGGCCAAGTGACTGGGCGTAGCTGCTGAAGTCGTACTGGCTGTTGGTCGCCGTGGTGATGTAGGTGTCGAGTTTCTTGTAGAAGGCTGCCACACTGATGTAGGCCTTCTTGTCGAAGTATTTCTCGAACGACAGGTCCAGCGCAGTTGCCTTGAAAGGTTTGAGCGCCGGGTTACCAGCGGAACCCACAAACCTGCCGAATGTCGAATTGCCGGCGTTGGTGTCAACGCTGGCGGCAAACGAGTTACGCATGTCGGTCAACGTGGCGCGGGCAATTTGCTGTGCCAATCCAACCCGCAGCAAGTTTCCGGAACCCATGTCGCCGGTCAAGTTCAATGAAGGCAGCACGTCGGTGTAGGTGGTGCCATCTGTCACGTAGCCCTTGGACGGATTGGTCAGCACCACATCGGAACCAACGCCCGCCTTGAAGCCTGAAGACGACTGGTCGGTATTCACAACCTGCAGTCCCACGTTGCCGCGCACGGGTACCTTGCCATATTCACTGTCGATGCCGAACTTGACATAACCGGTAGTGACTTTTTCCTTGATGCCCCAGCTCTTGGAGAGGATGTCATCGTTGTATTTGCGCAGGATGGTAGCGCCTGGCCACAGGGCAGCTTGCGGGTCAAACGTCAAGAGGTCGAGTCCGGTGCCACCCACGTTGTTGGCCACATAAGAGCCTGCTGGGAAAGGAATGGCATCTTTGCCACCACCGGTTGTGGACACCACCAGGCCTTCGTCCACACTACGGTCCTTGGTGCGAGTCGCGTAATTCAGACCAAATTGCATGTCCGCGAACATGGAACCTTCAGCCAATTCTTTCTTGAAATCAAAGCGGATGGCGTCCACCGTGTCAATGATGGTGGGGCCTTTCGAGTATCCGGCCTGTGGCACACCGTTGATACCGCTCCAGCCGGTTTGGTCCCGCACTTTGATGATATTGGGGTCGGTGTAGCTCAAGGGGCTGCCAAGTTTGAATTTGACCGAGCCACCCGTGTTGTCAAACGTCAGTGTGTCAGCATTGGGGATGCCCGCATAGGCCTCGATGTCGCGTTGTGTGCGTTTGGCGTTGTTGGAGCTCAAGTCCATCGCCGCGGTCCATCCGCCATCCATTTTCAGCGTGTTCTTCCAGCCGAAGGATTGAACCGTGTCGTCATCGAAAATGCTTTCGATACGGTCGATCAGACCGCCACCATTAGCACCAGCGCCAACGTTGAAGGTGCCGCTCACCGCCACACCGTTGACCACGGTTGCGTTGGTGATGGGGCCGCCCAAGCCACCCTGGATGCGGGCGAACTTCTGGGTGTTGTCCGCCTTGGAGTAGAACAAGTCCAATTGGCTGGTGAAATTCTTGGTGGGCTTGTAGGCCACGATAGCCGCCACACCCAGTCGCTTGTCGGTTACGGTCTTGGTCTGGAAGTCAATACCATTGCCCCAGGTGTCAGGCACCTTCACATTGGGCACTACGGTTCCGTTGGTCAGTGTTGCCGTGGTCCGGTTGTCGCCGCCCCAGCCGCCGGTGCCAATTTCATTGCTGGTGCCGTCCACGCGCACAAAGCCCAAAGCGATACCGAGCTTGCGGTCCATGAACTGGTCAACGTAGGTCAGGCTCTGACGGTTTCCGGAGCCTTCGGGAATGCCTTCCAGGCCTACGCCGTTGCGCACCCGCTCGATGTTGGCAACCAAAACCCGCCCAGGAAACGCCAGTGGGTCGATCAGACGGTTGTCGATGGTGCCGGCCAGTCCAGCGGACATCAGCGCAGCGTCGGTGGTCTTGTAGACAGTTGCGCCAGCGATCAGCTCAGCGGGGTACACACTCAAATCCACGGCGCGGCTGTCACCGGTACTGGTTTGTTCACGGCCATTCAACAGGTAACCGTTGAAGTCGGGTCCGAGTCCACGGATGCTGATGGTGGATGCCGCACCCGACTTGGTGCGCTGGGTGGTCACACCTGGCAGGCGCGCAAGCGACTCTGCAATGGTGGTGTCCGGCAACTTGCCAATGTCTTCGGCGGAAATGGATTCCACGATGGCATCCGAATTTCGCTTGACGGAAATGGCGTCTTCAATACCTTTGCGAATACCGGTCACGGTCACCGTGTTCAGTTCCGGCGCGCTCGACTGGGCGAACGCGCCTGACGTTGTAACGATGAGCACGGCACAGCCGGCGGCCACTGGGGCCAGTTTGAAGAGAGAGCGACGCGAGGTGCGCTGATCGATGGAACTCATTTTGATATTTCTCCTGGATAGCACGGGGGCTGGCAAATTTTCTTTTGGGCGGGGCCTAAAAGACACGTAAAAAGGGACGGCGGTTTCCCTGCTCACAGTTCAGTTTGTACCAAAACAAGATATTTGCAAACATAGGGGTTAACACTTAATTGGTGCGATTCGCACTGCCTTTGCACCAAAAGATGGCCTTTATTGGCGAATTTCCAACAAATTACCCGTAAAAATGGGTTCGACTTACCGCACAAATTCTAAAAAAGCAAAATATCTGTAGGCAAACTACATTGAAATTACGTTGGTGCTTGAGATGAATTGTTGCTTTGGTACGAATATAGAGGCGGGCGTTGTGCTTTGAGGTAGACCAGGTCTGTTGTGATGATCCTTTTGGCAGGGTTGTCTGGTTCGTAGAGATTTGACATTTGATTTTGAAATAGCTGTTGTTTTACTAACTTGTTCGGCAGGCCTTCTTCATTTGTCATAGGTAAAGTCTTAGAAATCAATGTTTTCCCTAGGTTTTTGTTTTCAGTGCTGGTGTAGACTTTGTGTTGTTTGACTACATGTCGACGTTGCGTCGGCCGAAACTAGGGGAAATGCGGATGAATCAGGGTTATCCGAGGTTGCTGGGGGACATTGGAGGGACCAATGCGCGTTGGGCGTGGCAGGAATCTGCCGGTTCTGCGCTGGAAGATATTTCCGTGCAGCCCTGCGAAGCCAGTGCCTCTCTGCAGGAATCGGCCATGGCTTACTTGCAGTCCCATGGGCGCAAGGCCCCACGGTGGGCCGGTATCGGCATTGCGACCGCGATCACGGGTGACGATGTGCGCATGACCAACAACGCCTGGCAGTTTTCCATTTCAGGTTTTCAGCGCGCCCTGGCGTTGGAGCGCTGCTTGGTTATCAACGACTTTACCGCGTTGGCCATGAGTTTGCCTGCGTTAGCGTCAGCCGACCTGCGTCCGCTGGGGGGAGGCACGCCCGTTCCTGGGGCGACGGTCGCCCTGCTTGGGCCTGGCACGGGTTTGGGCATGTCCGGTCTGGTGCCCAACCCCAACGGACGCTTTAGTGCCCTGAGCGGAGAAGGTGGTCACGCCACACTGGCAGCCGTCAACGCAGCGGAAGCGACCCTGATCGGTATCCTGCGCGAGCAGTTCGGGCACGTCAGTGCCGAACGGGTGCTGTCTGGCTCCGGATTGGTCAATTTGTACAGCGCCGTGTGCACCATGGAAGGTGTTCAAGCTCGCGCGTTGCAGCCCTCTGATGTGACCAGCGAGGCGATTGCCGGATCTGATGTGCAGTGTGTTGCAGCCGTCCGGTTTTTTACCGGCTTTCTCGGCAGTGTTGCCGGTAATCTGGCATTGACACTAGGGTCGTTGGGCGGTGTGTATGTTGGCGGCGGGATTGTGCCGCGGCTGGAGACCTCTTTTGATGCGTCTTTGTTCCGCCAGGCCTTTGAGAAAAAGGGGCGTTACCAGGAGCTGTTGGCTGGCGTTCCGGTGTGGCTGATTACGGCCTCCAACCCGGCACTGATTGGTGCCAGCCAGGCGCTGGACACCCTGTCCTGACCCACGGGGCGGTAGCGCTGCGCATCCGTTAAGCTTGGCCTTTGCCAGACCCGGCCCGAATCCGCCCAAAGGGAATCCGACATGTCCGAACCGCGCTTTGACCATCCGCGCCTGATTGCTGATATTGGCGGCACCTTCGCGCGCTTTGCGCTGGAGGTAGCGCCCCACGTCTTTGAGCAAAGTGCCTCGCTGCGTTGCGCGGACTTTGCGGATTTTCACGCCGCCGTAACGGCTTACCTGTCGGGTCTGACGGACGTGAGTCCGGGGGATATCCGGCATGCTGCCGTGGCCATCGCCAATCCGGTGTCGGGTGACCAGGTGCGCATGACCAATTACCACTGGCAGTTCTCCATTGAACACATGCGAGAGCGCCTGCACTTTGACAACTTGGTGGTGGTCAATGACTTTACGGCCCTGGCCATGGCCCTGCCGAGCCTGTCACCATTGCAGCGTCGGCAACTCGGTGGTGGCAGCGCGATTCCACGCAGTGTGGTTGGGTTGATCGGTGCGGGCACGGGCCTGGGTGTGGCGGGCTTGATTGCGGCGGGAGGTGGCTGGATTGCACTGGG
>ERZ724520.352-NODE-352-length-24974-cov-5.164332_pt1 | contig 24974 bp, 17 predicted proteins | sample MGYA00376053_ERZ724520 | MGnify/ENA primary metagenome ERZ724520 (study PRJEB28724, sample SAMN07190886) | activated sludge metagenome | isolation source: activated sludge of sewage treatment plant in Hong Hong | place: USA: Christiansburg, Virginia | collected...
AAATCTATATTCGAATATACATCGTGGTAAAAAATAGTTCTATAATTGCCTACATTCGATTTCCATTTGTTTTCATCTTTCCCAATAAAATAATTATTGTAGTAGGATTGTTTGTCCATTCCATCCACTTTTGGGTTAGAATTAGCATTTAACCAGTTGATTTTATAGGCATGTCCTTTTATTTTTTCAGGTTGTTCGTTTTTAGAGGGATGTTTGTGTGCGTGTTCTAAAAATTTAAATGTAATGGCATTTTTTTCTAAAAATGCCCAACCTCCATGTAAATCTGCTTTATACAAAACGGGGGTAGTCCATTGTCCGATATTTTGTGTGTAATCTATGGTTGAAAGGGTAATCTTTTTTCCAAAAAGAGGAATAAAAGAAAAAAGCAAGGATGTAATCAGCAACTTTCTCATGAAATAATTTTAGAAGAGACAAAATAAAATAGTAATGTACTCTATTTTTAAGAAATTTATAGTTTTCCTTACGAAGATAAGCAAAGAGATGTATTAATAATATACTCTGATAAATTATTTTACCAATGTAATATTTCCCTTTAAAATAATTTTGCTGCCTTGTAAACATTCCCCTACAAAATAATATCCATAGGTATCTACTGGTGCAGGTTGATTTTTGTAAATCCCATCCCATCCATCATTGATATTATCAGAAGAGAATACTTTGTGACCCCATCTGTCGTATATTTCTAAATGCATATTTTTTAGAATTCCCGTAGCTCTGATTTTGAAAACATCGTTGATGCCATCTCCATTGGGAGAAAATGCATTTGGAATATATATAGAAGCAGGAGAACAATCAGATTCTAAAACATCGACATGTATAGTATCACTATTTTGGCATTGATGATTGTCCGTTACAATAATAGTAAAAGTAGTAGATTCTAAAGGAGTTGCCGTTGGATTATAAATTTCTGAGGAAGACAAGACACCAGCTGGAGTCCAATTGTATTTATAACTTTCATTTTGTGTGGCTGTTAATTGCACTTGCTCGCCTTTGTAAATAACAACTTTATCTGCGCTAGCATGAACAATGGGAGAAGAATATACCGAAACTAATAAACTGTCACTAATACTACATCCTGATAAATTATTGATTTGGAAATAAATTGTTTGATTTTTAGTTGGATTTATTTCTATAGTTGAGTTATTTTTTGTCGTAATTGCGGTGGTATCTATTTGCCAAGTTATAGTATAATCCGTTGCAGACTGTACTTGTAAATCTACTGTTGCTTTTTTGCCTGCGCAAACAGCAATAGTTGGTTTTTGGTATTTGATGGAGTGATTGGAAAGTTTTATGCTATCCAAGGTCGTACAGAAATCGGAGGAAGCTCTGAAATAATACCAATGTTCCCCAATGGGCTGGGTTATTTGTAAGGTAAGGCTTGTTCCAATTAGATGTGCTAAATCTCTATTCTCGAACCATTCCACTTCTGTGTAAGAATCTACAAAAGCATAAGCAAAAACACTGTCAGTGCAAAATATACCAGGAGAGGATAAACTTACAGAAGGCTGCGTTTCATGGTAAAAAACAGTGATGCTATCTATTGTTTCACAATTGCCATTGATAGCTTTTATATAGTATGTTTTTTGTTTTTCTTCTTGTTTTAAAATAATACTGGAAGTAGTATCAATAATCACATCAAAATTTGGATTTGCTGACCATTGTAGTGAATTGTAATTAGAAACAATAGCATGAATACGAACAGAATCTCCACAAACAAACAGTGAATCACTTAATGAAATTTCTGTAAGCTTATCTTGTAATCTTACCGAAATACTATCTGTGGCAATACAAAAACCTGAAATGGCTTTTACATAATATGTTTGAAGTGGATTGGATTGATTGATATTTAAAATAGCTTCTGTAGAAATTATAGAATTGAAATTATTATTTAGTGACCATTGTATAGTTTCTGCATCAGAAATTTGAGCCTCTATCTGTACACGGTTGCTGCAAGCAACCATGTTGTGACGCAGTGCAATTGTTGGCGTAGTTTTACTATAATGAACAATAATACTATCTGTAGTAGGGCAGTCTCTATAAAATGCTTTTAAGTAATACACCTTTTTTTCTGTAGCTGGTGGTAAAACGATAAGATTGGATGTTGTGCCAATGATGTTGCTAAAATCAGGCATGTCCGACCAAATCATAGAAGTAGCTCTGCGAACTGTTGCACTTAAAGAAATTACATTTTTGCCACAAATATTGATAGAATCATCCAAAACGATTAAAGGTAACGTGTCTTGAACAGTAATTTTTATGCTGTCTATATTGGAGCAAGTTCTAAAGTCAGCTTTTACATAATACGTTACTGTTTTTGGAGTTTGGTTAAGATGTAAGACATTTGTGTTAGATAATATGGGTTGAAAAATAGGAGAGGAAGACCAAATGACGTTATCATAATGATTGATTTCTGCCTTTAAATCCACCTCGTTTGAGCATTGTAAAATTTTATCTGCAAGTTGAATGGTTGGAATAGTGTCACTATAAAAAACAACAATACTATCGACCGCTTCACATTCTTGAGTGGAGATTTTTACATAATATTTTTGAGCAACATTCTTTTGAGCAACCACAATATTTGCTGTTGTTCCAATTATAGGAATAAAGAGATTATTGGTGGACCATATTACACTTTGCCCTGTTGATAAAGGCACACTTAAACGAATAGAATCATTACAAACCTTCATAGAATCTGTTGAATTAATTTGCACAGTATTGATGGTTTTTACTTGAACACTATCGAATTGTACGCAAGTGTCTCCATTCGCCAACGGCGTTTTTATCGTAATGTAATAAGTAATATTTTTATTAATATTAGTTGTAGGATTTTGAATATTTGGATTGTTTAATCCTATAGTAGGGCTCCAAGTAAAAATATTATTTCCACTCATAATTATAGAGAATTGCGCATCTCCTGTATTGGTACATTTCGTTACTACTTTGGTTAATTCATAAGGTGCTTTTGGATACAGTCGAATTGTTTTTGTAATAGATGAAGAACATCCATTGGATGAAGTAACCGTGAGTACGGCATTTATACTGGTATCAATGCCATTGTATAAAATATATGGGCTTTTTAGTTTGGACGAATCTCCGTTAGAGAAATTCCATTTCCAATCAATAATAGTAAAGGCATCTGTGCTTTTATCATTAAATTTTATAACATCATTTTTTCCTAAGCAGGCATCAAAACTTGCAGAAAAATCTGCTTTTATTTTTTGATACTGAAGAGAGATAACCTTAGAATATTCCGATTGGCAAGTATTGGTAATATTATTCAAACTCACCAATCTTACGGTATATCTGCCAGTATCTTTATACGTGTGAGATGGATTTACATCAATAGAAGAATCACCATCACCAAAATACCATTTGTAATCAGTTGCACCACTACTTTGATTTTCAAAGCCCACAGTCAGGCTATTGCATTGAATATCTGGAGCAAAAAAACTACTGACTATTTGTAAGTTGCAATCAATAATATTAAACTGAAAATCTCGGGAAGTATGCGTTAATAAAACACCCTTTCTGTATTCATCTACACAAACGCCTGCCACGAATTGCCCCGTGGTATTGGGAGTTCCAGTTAATAATCCGGTTTTTGAATTAATTTTTAGCGGAACGCCGCCCAACATATTATTTATATTATAGGGTGTACTCCATACTACTTCTTCAAAGGGTGGAGTTTCCTCTGTGTAATAATTTAATGGATCGGCAGGGAAAGCACCCGAAAGAGGGGTACATAAGCTATATACTAATGAATCTCCCTCTGCATCCACTGCACTATTGTCATAAACTATTGGTTTATTTACACAGATATATAAGGGCGGATAATTGGTGAAAACAGGCGTAGAGTTTACTATTTGTTGTCCAGCAGTATTTGCCGGCGGAATATTGATGGAGTAAGTAGCTCCCCAATCCATTGCACCACCTCCTCTGGAATTATAAGTTATATTTTGTATAGTATTATTCCTACAACATCTTTGATAATAAATGGTATATCCTAAATCATTGGGTGGTAAAATAAGGGTGTCTTTGTAGCGTGTCCAGTTTACACAAACAGGCGTTGTTATTTATGCACAAGGGTCAGGAGTCATGGGTGGTAATGTATCATCAAATGGAACATTTACATAACTATAATACTCAGAAACCCCATCCCAAATTCTAATACTTGCAGGGTTGTCCAAAGGTGGAATCCCATGGATACAATCTCGATAAACATAAAGGGATATTTCAAACTTGTCGTTTCCTAAATATCTATAATTCATTACTCCGCCTACTATATGGGTAGCTTTTACGGAAGAATAACTTGCAATTATCAAAAAACAAACAAAAATCCTTTTCAAAAAAACACTCTGCATAATCCTAAATTGAATTTTGAAGTTAATATTTATAAAATTGAATTGCTAATTTTTTTAAGAAATTATGTAGATAGTGAATTAAAATTAAAATACAAAGTAGCTTTTTTTGTTAAAATACAGGATATTCCACCATGTTATTTTCTGTTTCCCAAAGTCGGATTTGTAAATCATATTTTTTATCTAACCTTGCACGAATTCTATTATAAGAAACTACCACAATGTTTTCGGCAGTGGGGTTGAGGTGTTTAAATTCCTCTGTATCTAAGTTTAGATTTTTGTGGTCAAATCGGTCTTCAATTTCCTCTTTTATGATTGCTTTTAATATTTTTAAATCAATCACATAGCCTGTTTCAGGATGTATTTCGCCCATTACTTTTACTTCTAAAATATAATTATGTCCATGGAAATTTTTATTAGAGCATAACCCGAAAATTTCCTTATTCTTTTCTTCTGTCCATTGCTCATTCCATAATTTATGTGCAGCATTAAAATGGGCTCTTCGTATAACGGCTACTCTTTGCATAAAATATATTGTAAGGTATAAATATAGTGTATATTTTTATTTTTTAGCTGCCGGAGAGTAGCTGCTGAAGGTTTTGCTAACAATTTCAAACAATTTCATAAAAATCAATCCAATGGAGCAATCAGAAATTAGTTGTATTTTTACCAAAACAAAATTAATATGCCATCACTTTTTGATAAGCAAATACAGCATGAAGTGCAAAGCAGAATAAATAATCTAAGTGAAAATTATCAACGACAATGGGGGAAAATGTCCGTTTCGCAAATGTTGAAACATTTAGAAGTAGCTTTTGCCGTTCCCATTCAGAAAATTAATTTACCCAAAGAAAATTTACAATTCTTAGTTGCCAATCCTTTAATGAGAAAATTAATGATTGACATAATTCCTTGGCCCAAAAATATGATGACAGCCAAAGATTTTATTGTAAATACTGACCCAGGTTTTGTGAAGGCAAAACAAGAATTTTTAGAAACCTATCAACAATTTTTAACGGCTAAAGAGTTGCATGGCTCACATCCTATTTTTGGCGTAATGGATAAAGACACTTGGGGCAGAGCCATGTATAAACATTTAGATCACCATTTAAGACAATTTGGTGTATAAGCAATTTTTTAAATAATTATGACGAACACAAACAGATACGACCAACGCGGTGTTTCCGCCACTAAAGATGAAGTACACGCAGCTATTAAGAATACCGATAAAGGATTATTTCCACAAGCTTTTTGTAAAATTTATCCAGATTATTTAACCGGAGATGATAATTATTGCTCTATCATTCATGCTGATGGTGCCGGCACAAAAAGTGTTTTAGCTTATTTATATTGGAAAGAAACCGGCGATTTATCTGTGTGGAAAGGCATTGCGCAAGATGCAATAGTAATGAATACGGATGATTTAATTTGTGTTGGTGCTACCTCCAATTTTTTGATGTCGAGTATTATCAACCGAAATAAACATTTGATTTCTGGAGAAGTGATAAAAGCACTTATTGACGGCACGAATGAAGTGGTGGAAATGATGAATGAAAATGGCGTGCGCATTTATCCAATGGGCGGCGAAACCGCTGATATGGGCGATGTGATTCGTACCGTTTCTGTAGATGCCGTAATGACAGCACGTTTTCGCAGAGAAGATGTAATAGATAATGCCAATATCAAAGCAGGAAATGTAATCGTTGGATTGGCTTCTTATGGACAGGCAATTTATGAAAATGAATACAATGGTGGAATGGGAAGTAACGGATTAACTTCTGCCCGCCATGATGTATTTTCCAATATGTATGCTCAAAAATATTCGGAAGCATTTGACCCAAACACGCCAGCAGACTTAGTATATTCTGGTACAAAATTATTAACAGATAAAGTTGACGGAAGCCCAATAAATGCAGGTAAATTGGTGCTTTCGCCTACTCGCACGTATGCGCCTATTGTGAAAAAAATAATTGATGAAATTGGCGTGAAATCTATTAATGGAATTATACATTGCAGTGGTGGTGCACAAACTAAAATACTTCATTATATTGAAAATTTACACGTTGTAAAAAATAATTTATTTGAGTTACCACCACTTTTTAAAATGATACAAGAAGAAAGTAAAACAGACTGGAAAGAAATGTATCAAGTGTTTAATTGCGGACATAGATTAGAAGTATATTGCGAAGAGAAATTTGCACAAACCATTATTGATATTTCTACTTCTTTTGGTGTAAATGCACAAATAATTGGTTACGTAGAAAATGCTGCACAAAAACAAGTGACCATTAATAGCCAACAAGGAAATTTTCAATATTTCTAATTTAAGGATAGATGGTATAAATGTATGCTTATAACGCGGGAAGAAAAATTTCTGCCAACATACAACGGGCGCTGCCTCCGCCAATAGTTTCTATCGTTGTAATATTTACAGATAGTATATTGGTATGTTGTTTAATTTGCTTTATTTGTTCAATGGTTAAACTATCATAAGCAGTTTGCGAAAGGATTAAAAATGTTTTTCCTTCAGTATTTTGTACTTGCAACATATTTCCTGCAAAAGCCGCCATCTGAGCAAAATTAATATCAATTATTTCATGTCCTGTATTTTTTAAAGAAGTTAAAACGATAGCATGTTCTTGTAAATCTTTTATACTTTCAGAACAAATGACGGCAAAAGTATCTCCAATAGTTAGCATTACATTAGTATGATAAACTAAATGATTTTGTTGGTCAGAACTGGTAAAAGAAATAGGTTGGTATTCTAATTGGTTGCAATAATTTTCAAACAAAATTTTATCTGTTCTCGGGGATAAGCAGGCATACGCTATTTTATTCAAATGATCAAAAATAATGCTGCCCGTTCCTTCCAAAAAAATATGCTCTTTTGTATAAAAAGTTAAATCTATAATAGAGTTGATTTTTAAATGTTTTTTTAATTCGTCTATAATTTCTGGGCGCACTTCTAATCGCCTGTTTTCTGTTAGCATCGGATACAAAAAAACAGTTCCATCTTCGTGCATACTAATCCAATTATTTGGAAAAATAGCATCTGGCTTTTCAGGAAATTTGGTGTCTTGGATAACCAAAACAGCTATTTTATTTTCTCTCAATTTAGCAACATAAGCATCAAATTCCTCCATCGCTTTTGCCTGTATTTTTTCGGAAGAGAGATTGCTTAATTTTTTTTGAAAAGCATTAGATTTTGCCGTTTCCAAATTAAATTGAAAACTCGCAGGGCGAACCATTAGTAAATGATTAGTGTATTGTTTAGCCATCTATTAAAATTACTATTTATTCTACAATCCAAATAATAATCACTATCGTAAAATATTATTTAAGAATAAAATCAAAAATTCAACTTTTTCACTTAAAATTGTGTTTAATTAAAAAAATCAAATTATGTCATTTTCCACAGCAGATTTATTTGATGCGAATGAAGGTAAGGTAAGTGTTGCATTACCTATTTTTCAAACTTATGGATTAAAGAAACAATTTCATGGGCAAATTTATACAGTGAAATGTTTTGAAGATAACACACCCGTAGGCGATACCTTGCGCAATATGAATGGCAAAGGCAAAGTATTAGTGGTGGATGGCGAAGGCTCTTTGCGCTGCGCCTTGCTGGGCGATATGTTGGCAGAAGCAGCTATCAAAAATGAATGGGAAGGGATTATTATAAACGGCTGTGTGCGGGATAGCGCCGTTTTGAACCAAATGCCAATCGGTGTAAAAGCGTTGAATACGAATCCTACTCGATCGGTGAAAAAATTCCCAGGACTAAAGCAAGTAGAAGTACATTTTGCAAATGTCTTTTTTGAACCCGAAGATTATGTTTATGTGGATGAAGATGGAATTTTGTTGAGCGATACTCCTTTGATTTAAAAAATCTAATTACTTAAATTTCAATGCTATCGTCGTAAATTTTTTGGCGATCCTCCATCGTATTAAACAATACCATGGCTGCAATAGCACGAGTAGGACGGCGAAAAGCCATTAATAGCAATATACCTAACGCAATAAAAAAGTGTAAATCATTTTGAGTAATAAAATATAAAACAGCATTGGTAATGGCAGCACCTTCCAGTATTGCCATCTGCGTAATAAAGACACTTCTGAATATATCTAACTTTTCTTTTAACGTACCAACAGACAATGCAGATTTAGTTTTGAAAAAGAAAATAAATCGAGAAGCTAAAACCCCAATAAACCCTATAGCTATACCAAAAATTTCTAATATTTTATTATCTGATTGCGTATCGCTATTACTATCTTTTAATAAGAATCTAAAAACGATTAAGATAATAGCTATTCCTGCGCAAAGAGCCAAATGTATTATTAGTAATGATTTGAAATAAGTTCCAACTGTATTGTTATTTTCCATAAAAATATTTCTAACAAAGAAACAAAATATTTTCTATCTGCTATTACAGAGTTTCACCCAAAAAACGCTATATGAAAGTATTATTTCCTTTTAAACGGATTTTTTCAATATATTTTTTCTTTCTTATAACAGCTTGTCACCCATTTTTATAAAATATCAATGGGAAGGTGCGTTATTTTAAAATGACATAAAATGAAAAAATCGTATTGTTTTGATAAAAATTAAATTGTTTAACTTCTTTCGCTATTGTGCTAAATCTATCTTTGTTGTATATTTATCCTTGATGAAAATAACAATTAGTCAACTTCTTATAGGAGTGCTGTCAATTATGCTGGCTGTTTCTTGCAAAAAAGAAACGGAAACTATAAATTTTGATATTGGATACAATTATTACCCTGATGATTCTGGCTCTTACGTTATTTATAAAATAGACTCTGTTATTTATAATAATTTTGATCCCAACAATCTAAAACGAATTTCATCCTTATATTTAAAAGAAATAATAACAGAAGATTTCATCGATAATTTAGGACGAAATGCAAAAAAAATTGAACGTTACACCACAGATAGCTTAGGACATCCATGGAAGATTGACCGAGTGTGGTATTTTATAAAAAATAAAACCAACGTGGAGCAAGTTGAAGATAATATTAGATACATTAAACTCCTTTTTCCTATGATAGAAAGTAATATTTGGAAAGGAAATAAATATAACCTAACGAATCATTTTCCGTTTACAGATTTAAAATTTACCACCTCTAATTTTGATTGGAACTATAGAGTTACAGGTGTAAATGGAAATTATACGAATGGGAATATTGCTACAGATTCAGTGGTTACTATTTTGCAAGCAGCAGATTCTTCTGATGTACAAAAAGTATATTCTTTAGAGCGATATGCAAGAAATATTGGATTAGTTTATAAAGAACTTTGGCGTTTAGATGCACAGTTAATCGATAATCAAGATTATGAAGAACATGCAGTTTTTGGATTTATTCTAAAGCAATCCGCCATTAAATACGGAAAGGAATAATTTCTTTTTTTGTAAAAAACAAATGGGTGTACAAATTTATTTTAATCATATCAACATTGATAATTTTTACAATTTCATGTAAAAAAAATCAAACCGATACCATTGATTATGATTATGGATATAATTATTTTCCCGATGATTCTGGGCATTATATTATTTACAAAGTAGATTCAGTTTTGTATAATGATTTCAATAAAACGGTAGTATATAGAACCATTTATTTAAAAGAAAAAATAGGAGAGCAGTTTTTGGATAATATGAATAGAAGTGCAAAGAAAATTCTCCGTTATTATTCAGATACTTTAGCTACTGATACCATCTCCACACTTTGGGAATTATATAGTGTGGACTATTTGATAAAAACTCAAATACTTGCAGAAAGAGTTACAGATAATATGCGTTTTATACCAATTGTTTTCCCGAATGACGTAAGCACAAAATGGTTAGGAAATAGATTAATTACCATACCACCGCCATATATATTGGATAAATTAAATTATTTTTTGAAAGATTGGAAATACACTATTTTAAATCGAAATAAATATTATAACAACGGTGTGCAAATTTTTGATTCTACTTTATTGATTTCTCAAATACGAGATTCCTCCGCTATTACCAAAACCTATTCCATCGAACAATATGCCCGAAATGCTGGATTGGTATATAAAGAAATGTGGATGCTCTCTTCGCAAGATACCTTGAAAATTAAATTAAATTTTCCTTGGGAACAACGAGCAGATAAAGGATTTATCATCAGGCAATATGCAATAAAATATGGCAAAGAGTAATTTTACCTTACTGTTTTTATGTTTTGTTACATTAGCTGCTTCCGCAGCAAACATAAACTATATTGTTTATTTTAAAAATAAAAATACGGATGAAAATGTTCAAACTTACTTTAGTAAAGAAGGGATTTTATATAGAACAAAATACAACATTCCTTTTGATGAAAGAGACTACGCCATAGAAAAATATTACCTGCAACAATTGCAAAAGCAAGGCGCCACCATTAAAAATCAATCCAATTGGTTGAATGCCGTTTTGATAAATTCCAATCAAAAAAAAATCAAAAAAATCAAAAAACTTTCTTTTGTAAAAAGTATCATTACTACCCAAAAATCAAACGAAAAAAATACGATGTCGGTTGAGGTTGCCAATGAATACCAGGAAACCAAATCCATTGAAACGTATGAAGATAATTATGCTTCTTCCTTCTCGCAAATTAATTTATTAAATGGAGAATATTTACACGAACAAGGTTTCAAAGGAGAGAATATGATTATAGCCGTTTGCGATAATGGATTTAGAAACCTAAACAATAACACTGCTTTTAGTCATATCTTTTCTGATAAAAGAATATTAGGGACATATAATTATGTTACAAATGATTCAGCCGTTTTTACCATAAATGATGGTTCACATGGGTCCAACTGTTTTTCCTTTATTGCAGGAATAAAAGAAAATGATTACATAGGAACAGCCACCAAAGCAAAATATTATTTATTTCACACAGAAGATGATAGTGGAGAAAAATTAGTAGAAGAATTTAATTTGGCCACCGCTTTAGAACGATGCAGTCAGTTAGGCGTAAATGTAGTCAGCATTTCTTTAGGATATACCACTTTTGATAATACAGCTGAAAACCATGATACTACTGATTTGAAAAAAAATAAAACACCGGCAGCCAAAGCAGTAAACATAGCCGCTTCCAAAGGAATGTTGGTGTGCGTTTCTGCAGGCAATGAAGGTGCCAAACCTTGGCATTATATTTCCACCCCTGCCGATGCGGACAGTGCTTTCACGATTGCATCTGTTGATATAAACGGAGAGCCAGATGCTTCGAGCGGATGGGGGCTTGCCACCGATACACGCATAAAACCCAATATTGCAGCCGTTGGGAAATCGGCAAAATTTATAAATACAGAAGGTAATATCGCAATAGGAAGTGGCACTTCTTACGCAACACCCCAAATAGCTGGTCTTTCGGCGTGTTTGTGGCAAGCATTTCCCACAAAATCCAACTGGCAAATAAAAACAGCCATCGAACAAAGTGCTTCGCAATACCTCCATCCTGATAAAAAAATTGGATATGGAATTCCAGATTTCCAAAAAGCATACACCATTTTAGCATCTTCTACAGCTATTTCAACTCATTTATTAGAAGACGATATTTCGGTTTTCCCAAATCCAATTCAAGAAATGATGAATATTGAATTAAAAAATGGAATAACACTGAAAAATATAAAAATCATCAATTCAATTGGGCAAATAGTTTTTATAACAGATGAACCAATAGAACATCATATTTTATTGAATAATCTATCTAAAGGCATGTATTTTTTGCAAATAGAATCCAACAAAGGAACCGTTGTAAAAAAAATTATGAAAGATTAATTTGTGTAATGAGCTTAACTCACTATTTTTAAAGCATCAAGCAGTTTAATGAAACAACACATTCTTATATATTTTTTGTATTTAACGTTATGCACGCACAGTCTTTATGCACAAGAACCTAAAGTTACGACTTTTACTATAAGTGGTTTTTTAAAAGATGAAAAAAACGGAGAAGCCTTAATTGGTGCAAATGTATATGTGCACGGTAATAATGCTTTAGGAACTACTACCAATCTTTATGGATTTTATTCTTTATCCCTGCCTCAAGGAGCTTATCCAATTGCCTTTTCATATTTAGGGTATAATACCAAATTTCAATCCATAACCTTAGATAAAGACACTCGGATAAATATGGAGCTATCGGATGATATGAAATCATTAGAAGAAATAGTAATTACCGATGTACGCAAAGATGAAAATGTGAGAAGTACCACCATGGGAAAAGAAGAATTATCTACGGATCGCATCAAATCTATTCCAGCATTTATGGGAGAAGTAGATATTATAAAAGCCATTCAATTGATGCCCGGTGTGCAAGCAGCAGGAGAGGGAAATTCCGGTATTTATGTACGCGGAGGAGGACCTGACCAAAATTTAGTTTTGTTGGACGATGCTGTAGTTTATAATACAGGACATTTATTTGGTTTCTTCTCCGTTTTCAATCCAGATGCAGTAAAAAATACTACGTTATACAAAGGCAGCACGCCTGCCAATTTTGGCGGACGTTTATCTTCTGTAATTGACATTCAAATGAAAGAAGGAAATAATAAACGCTTTGAAATGGAAGGCGGAATCGGACTTATTTCTTCCCGTCTAACCTTGCAAGGTCCATTTAAAAAACCTAAATCAACCAAACCGGCAAAAGGGTCATTTTTGCTTTCAGGTAGAAGAACCTATGCGTTTGATATAGCTCAACCACTATTAAAAAAATCTGACTTTGCTGGTACAAATTATTATTTTTTTGATGTAAATATTAAAGCAAATTACCAATTTTCTGATAAGGATAGATTATATATTAGTGGTTATTTTGGAAGAGATGTATTCGTTTATAATTCACAAAAAAATGCTACAAAAGTAAAAATTCCATGGGGAAATATGACAACAACCGTTCGGTATAATCACTTGTTTAGTGATAAATTATTTATGAATATGTCATTTATTTTTAATGATTATAAATTCAATTTTACCGGAGAGCAAATGGACTTTTCCTTCAAAGCGCAGTCAGGTGTGAGAGATTTTAACGCAAAAGTGGACTTTGATTATTATATCAATACCAAACATAAATTGAAATTTGGTATGAATTATACGCACCACAAAATGACACCAACACAAGCAAGTGCCCGAAGTGGCAGCACCGATTTTGAGTCTTCCCTAAAAAGCCGTTACTCTAATGAATTTGCTTGGTATATAGATCATGAGTATGATGTAAATGAAAAATTGAAATTTGATTTTGGATTTCGTTTAAGTATGTTCCAGCAAATAGGACCATTTACAAAAGTTACTGGAAATAATATTGTCGGATTTGATAGCACTTATTACAAAAGAGGAAAACCAGTAAAGACGTATGTCGGACCAGAGCCACGCTTTAGTATGAGATACGCATTTGGGAAAGACAATTCTATCAAAGCAGGGGTTAATCTAAATTATCAATATATTCATTTAGTATCCAGTTCTAACAGTACATTACCTACGGATATTTGGGTGCAAAGCTCTGCAATCGTCAAACCACAAATGGCATTGCAATATTCTTTTGGCTATTTTAGAAATTTTAAAGAAAATATGTTTGAGGCATCTGTGGAAGTATATTTCAAACACTTATGGAATCAAATAGATTATAACGAAAGCCATGTTAGTGAATTAAATGTGGACGCAGAAGCAGGATATGTATTTGGAAAAGGAAAAGCTTATGGCGCAGAATTTTTCTTTAAGAAAAAATTAGGAAAACTAAACGGCTGGGTGGGATATACTATTTCTCGAAGTGACCGCAAATTTCCTGATTTAAACAATGGAAAAGTATTTCCAGCCAAATACGATCGAACACACGATATATCAGTGAACTTAAATTATGATATTAGCAAAGAATGGAGCGTAGGTGCTACCTGGGTATATGCAACGGGGAATGCATTGACTTTGCCTAACGAACTTTATTTTATAGAATTTGGTGCAACGGCGGGATATGCGGATAGAAATTCTTATAGGGTTCCGGCATATCATCGTATGGATTTTTCTCTAACCTATTCTCCTACACCCAAAAGAAAACCAAACAGAAGGTGGAGATCAAGTTATAACATCTCTATTTACAATGTGTACAATAGAAAAAATACCTATTTTATTTATTACAAACCAGAGGGAAGCTTAGTAAGTGGTAATTTGAAATTTACTCCTATCAATGTTTCTTTATTCCCTGTTCTTCCGTCTTTTACTTGGAATTTTAAATTTTAAAAAATGAAATTTTACAGATATATAATTCTTACTACCTGCTTTTTGTTGATTGTTTCTTTTTTAGTCTCTTGTGAAAAAGAAATTAAAATGAAAACAATAATCCCTAAAAATGCAATTGTTGTAGAAGGACACATTGAAAATGATTTACAACCTTATGTATTGCTCACTAAAAATTCACCCTTTTTCGGTGATATAAATGTCAATGATTTAGGGTCATACTTTATTCACAATGCCATTATTACCGTATCTACAGATGATGATTCTGTAAGATTAGTAGAATATAATGCAGCCTTTATAAAAACACTTCCAGATACTCAAGTTATTGCTTTAGCAGCGCGATTTGGAATAAAAATAGGCACGACTCAAGATTTCCCAGATATAAGTATTTATACAATCAATCCGTCAGATTCTGACTTTATTGGAAAAATTGGGAAACGTTACAATCTTCGGATAGAAGTAGAAGGAAAAATAATTACAGCTACTACCACCATCCCGACGCCTGTTTTTTTTGATTCTTTGTGGATTACTCCACATCCAAACTATATGTACGCCGATTCGTTTTTTCAACTTCAGGGAAAACTGTTAGATCCTCCGATGCCTGGAAATTATTATCGTTATTTTACCCAATCCAACAACGGTCCATGGCTGATTTCTGATAACTCCGTTTTTGATGATGCCTTTTTTAATGGTAAAGATTTTAAAATTTTTATTCCCAAAGGGCATCCAATGGGTTTTCCGGGTGAACAAAATTTTAACACATCGGGTTATTGGAATTTAAAAGATTCTGTCTGCTCTGTTAAGCTTTGTCAGATAGATAAAGAGCATTATGATTTTTGGAGAACGTTGGAGGCGAACAGACAAAGCCAAGGTAACCCGTTTAGTTCGGTTGTTTATGTAAAATCTAATGTAAAAGGCGCCATTGGAGTGTGGGGTGGATATGGTAGTAAGAGTGGTTCCTACGTTAGATAAAATAAAATTAAAAGAGGCTATCAAGATGACAGCCTCTTTTAAATAAAATATGGTGAGTATTTATTGCATTACCACATTTTGGCTCTGTCTTCTTCTTTTATATACATAGCATCTGTTGGTTTTACATTATATGCTTTGTAAAATTCTGGCAAGTTGCTCAATACGCCGTTTACTCTGTATTTAGCCGGCGAATGTTCATTGGTCAAAACCAACATTCGCAATGCTTCCGGGCGGCTATTTGTTCTCCAAATAATAGCATAATTTGTAAAGAAACGTTGTGTTGGTGTTAATCCACTGATTAAGGTGTCTTTCTTGTTTTCTAATGCTTTTTGTAAGGCATTGTAACTAATAATCATTCCACCTAAATCTGCAATATTTTCGCCCAATGTCAGTTGTCCGTTTACATGTAGGCTGTCTCCCGGAAATGGATGAAAGCCATCATAAATATGTACAAATTTTTCTGTTAAAGCGGAGTAATTTTTTCTATCCTCAGGTGTCCACCAATCTTTTAAATTTCCTTCTGCATCAAACTGGCTTCCTTGGTCATCAAATCCATGTGTAATTTCGTGTCCAATCACCATGCCGATACCACCATAATTAACAGCATCATCCGCATTGTCATAAAAGAAAGGAGGTTGCAAAATTGCAGCAGGAAATACTATTTCATTCATAGTTGGATTGTAATATGCATTGACCGTTTGAGGGCCCATGCCCCATTCTGTTCTATCAATCTTATCCTTTTTTAATTTATCTAATATTCTAATGTTTTCAGCATAAGCACAGTTTAATACATTTAAAACATACGGTTGTTTTTTTACATCTGAATTTTCATACGTCCACCATTTGTCAGGATAGCCAACTTTTACATCTATTTTGTTGAGTTTTTCTAAAGCCTTTTCTTTAGTGGCCGCACTCATCCAGGTTAATTTTTCTATACGTTCTTTTAATGATGCTCGAATATTATCTACTAATTCCAATGCGCGTTTTTTTGCTTTTGGAGAGAAGTTAGTTTTTACATATTCTTGCCCAATTAAATCTCTTAAATATTGTTCGGATGTTGCAGACACTCGTTTCCATCTTGGTTCTATGGTTTGAATGCCACTTAATGTTTTTCCAAAGAAATTAAATCGAGCGTTTACATAAGCTTGGTTTAAATGTTTAGCTGTGCCATTAATTAATTGAAATTCTAAATATGAAACCCATTTATTGTGAGGGATATTTACTAACAGGCTGTCAACTGTTTTGAAAAATAAAGGCTGTCCGATAACGATTTCTTTTGGTGCTATTTTCATTTCTGAAAAAAATACGTCCCAATCAATATGCGGATAATTTGTTTTTAATTTTTGAATAGTAAAAAGATTATAGTTTTTCTCAGGGTCTCTGAGTTCCACTCGTGTCATAGATGCCGCCGCTAATAATGTTTCGATATCCAATACATTTTTAGCTTGTTGCTCAGGAGTAGTGTTTTTATCTAAATTGGATAATTCAAATATTTTTTTGACATAATTTTTATATTCTTCCAAATGTTTTAAGGACGTGGCATCTTTTCTAAAATAATAATCTCTGTCGGGCAAACCCAAACCTCCTTGCCCTAAATAAACAATATATCGTGAAGTATTTTTAGCATCTGCATCTACATAATAACCAAGTGGATTATTAATATCCCGCATTCCTAACTTAGAAAATATTTTTGTAATTGCAGAAGGAGTAGTTGCCTTTTTTATTTCAGATACCCAATCTTGCAAAGGTTGAATTCCCTGTTTTTCAATAGTTGCCGTGTCCATGGCACTTTTGTAAAAATCACCTAATAGTTGCAAATTAGAACCTTTAGAAGCGGGTGTTTTTTGGTTAGCGGCATTTTCCAAAATTCTTTTGACCACTTTGCGGCTTTCTTCATCTAATTTGTCAAACATGCTATAGTTTGGCTTGTCAGATGGAATTGGGTGTGATTTTATCCATTTCTGATTGATGTAATCATAAAAATCTACAGATGGTTTTATGGTATTACTAAATTCAATCGGTTTTATAGCAGGGTCTTTTATTGCTTTAATTGGTTGAATTAATTTCTTTGCTAAAGAATCTAATTGAGCCTTAGACGGTTTGGATTGGTTAGTTATTTTTGTTTTTTTAATAACAGCTGCATTGGTTTTCGTATCCGTCTGAGCATTAGCATTTGTTAAATACACCGAAAGAAATAACGGTATTATTAAATATCTGATTTTCATACATTTTTATTATTCCGCAAAATTAACAGAAAGTAATGAAGATAAAATGTAAAAACTCGTTAATTTTTAAACAGACTACGCTTGTAAGTGAAAAGTAAAGTGTAAATGGAAAATCCTATTATTGCGACAGTTGTAATCTTATTTAAAAATTGGCATATAAGATTCTATTTCAAAAATAATCCCGTGCAATGCTGCCTGTATTAAAAACAAGACAATAGTGCATATCTCCACAGCACCCTTAGGTGAAATTCAAGTATAGATTTTTTTATACAGTTGCCGCCGTTTCTTTCTTTTGCGTATAACGCATCCAAATTCGCTCATGAAAATAGAATAATATAATTTTGGTAATTACTTCTGTAAATCCAATTTTTAAAGCCTTGGAATAATCTCCTGTCCATAAGGTAGCAATAATAATGGTGTCAAATGTACCAACAATTCGCCAACTGATTCCTTTTATGACACTGCGTATATTAGATTCCTGCCAATGTTCTTCTTTTTTATCAAAATTATTCAATTCTTCTGCAGAAATTGTATCCTTATTTTTTTTCTGATTGAGTCCCCAATTGATGTTAAACCATGCTCTCTCATGTAAATAAAATAAAAATATTTTTGTGAATACCTCTGTAAATCCAATTTTGAGTGCATTGCCTATGCTACCCGTAAATAAATACGATAGCAACATGGTATCTAAGGTGCCTATTATCCTCCAGGTTACACCCTTTGTTAAGCTAATGATTTTTTTATCCTTTTGCATACTTGTTTTATATAATCTATAGAATTAGTAGAGTATAAAGGTATAAATTAAATTTGACAATTCTATACCTATTTAAAAATATCTACAAATAAATTTGAATTTTTTAAAATATAGAATTTTTGAAAAATAATACTCATTTTAATTTTTTTTGTTTAACTTTAGTTTACAATTACTTAATAAATAATTATTTATGAAAATATTTATACAAATTAACATACTCAATTTCTTAATATTTCTGTCGTTTTTTTGCACTGCAGAAAGCAATTTTCAATCTTCAAATTCAACTGAATACTGGTTAAATACATTTATTGAAAAATATACCTCCTCTTTGCAACACCACGATGATGAACTATATAAATCGTTAGTAATTTCTCAACAAGAAATAGACTCTATGATGCAGCATATTCAAATAGAATCACCCAATTGTATTACAGATATAGAGAAAAATTTGAATATACAAAATTTAGCTAACCAAATAAATAAAAACAATTACTATCAAAACAATATAGATTCTATCATAGTAATAAATCAATATACAATAGTAGGATGTGGGAATGTTACAGGCTATAAAGTCAATTTAAACTGTGTATGTAAAAATTCAGACATTATACATAAAACATTGACATTCATTACTACTGCAAACGGTCATAAATTAGTATATGATATTGAAAAACGATAAATATATTTTATGAATAATAATTTACAAAAAAAGATTTTTAGCTTACTGTTATTACAGTTGCTAATGCTATCCGTTTCGTTTTCACAAAATTATAATGACGGTAGAATAAGATTGCGTGTGTGGATAAACAAAGTGTGGTCTAATTCCAATTGTGGCGAAATAGGCAATCAAGAATACAGATTTAAGGGCATACGAGCAAGAATACCTGATGGCTCTGGAGGATTTTCCTATTCTACTTCATACAATATTGCTTATTCTGGCGATAATAATAGATATTATGATGCAAGCCAGTTTTCACCTACACCAGCAGCTACTAATGACGGTGTTGCAACGGGATACAGGATAATTGATAACACCTATACCACTACATTAGCACCTAATCAGTTTGAAGTTATTATGTCAGAAGCATTCGAAGAAGATTGTGAAAGTAGTGGTATATTGGATTGTTGGCAAGGAACATATAATGTGTACGACCAATGTTGTTGTTTGTTTGGAATATGTGCAAGTTCAGATGAATACCTTGGTTCGGGTATTGGACTTCAGTGTTATTCAGAGGCGGTGCACCTGGGCAAGTCAACTATACTCAACCTTTTGTCATTAATCCAGTAGATGAACATTCTTATACAGTAGTCTTTGCTTATCAATGGGATTGGGTGGATCCACTACCACCTACTTGCCCATCTCCAAAATATGCTGATGGACCTATAACATTATCGGTTGAGTTTGATGACGTATTTTGTGATAGTGACTGGGATGGAGGCTCTTGTGGCATATCCACTTTAGGAGACGAAGATTTAAGATTAAAATTTAGAACCAAAGACAATATCACTGGGGCATTCCCGGCATGGCCTGCACCGGCTATTCATATTTCTCAAAATAAACCTAAATGGAACAATGCCCCAAATTCAACCATCTTCAGTAGGTCCTACACCCTCGCTGATCAAAATATGGAAACTGTAAATATTGAGTATGATTTATGGGAAGAAGACGGATTTGAAACAACTATTTTTGGATATCTTTTCAGACCCTGTGGGGATGCAAATTGGGATAATAACTATAATTCAAATTGCTGTATTACTATTGCTGGAATTAATTTCTGTTGGAATGGAGATGATATTCGTGCTACAGGTACTTACAATCTCAACTGGCGAAGCAGCCCACCAAATACAGATAATTACGTAGAAATACCTGTTCGTTTGAGCGGTACTCAATATTCCAATTGGATAGTACGATTAAAATACAAGTGGACAATAAATAATCCAACGGTAACCATGCCAGATGCGGATTATGTCAGATGTACAGGAACCGGCTTGACACTTACACCAACTGCTACTACAAATGCCACTTATTATCAATGGCAAGTAGCAGATGTCACTACCACAGGAGGTACCATCTGCCCTGCTACTGCAAATTGGACAGATATTTCAGGGGCCAATTGTGCTTCTTATACTATTCCTCCAACCCCCGGTACACGCATTTACAGATTAATGGTGTTGAATAGAAATGGAAATGGCAGTAAAACGAACACGGGTGATAGATATGCTGTTGCCTATTCAGGTTGTCAGCGTGTAACCTATTTACCTTATGCTCCTCCTATTGTAAGTACTGCTTGTGGTGGCTCTGTACCATCAGGTAGCTATACTTTTTCTGCAACTTCATCTCCAGATATAAATGCTATTGGAGGAAATGTAACTTATACTTGGAGTGTATTTCCCGCAACAGGAGTAACCTTCCCATCAGGAAATACAGGTGCTTCTGTTAATATATCCTTTCCTGCTACCCCTCAAACTTATACGGTTACATTAACAGTTTCTGGTGGTGGCTGTGCTTCCACTACTTCTGTATGCACGGTTAAAGTAGTGGGAACAACTTGTAATTTTATAAATATTTCTACTACTGGTAATGATGCTACCGGTGATGGATCCATCACTGCTCCATTTGCCTCTTTGCAAAAAGCATTAAACACCATTAGTGGAGAAAATAATCATATACGTTTTCTTTCAGGTAATTATGCGGCTGCCACCTCTAAAATTACAATTCCTGCTTCCGCCTCAGGCGTTAATGCGATAGTGGATGGAGGTTATGAAGTGGACCCATCAGGAGACTGGCGGAAAGTTACCAATGCCAAATCTATTTTTCATATAAATTCAACTTTAGAAACGGCTGCTTATGATGGCGCAAGTGGAACTACCGTGGGGCATTTTATTGGATTGGAAATGATAGGAAGGACCAATATCACTTTTGAAGATTTGGAATTTTATGTTAAAAATGGAACGAATAATGGAATTAATTCAGGAACTGCCGTAGGTTCTACTCCAACAGGAAACAGAGGTAATTCAGTATATGGTATTTATATGCGAAATTCTACCGGTATAAAATTTAATCGTGTAAATGTATTTACCGGACAAGCTGGTGCAGGTACGAATGGAGCAGCCGGTACAAATGGTGTAAAAGGTGAAAATGGAAATAATGGAGCCAATGGTGATTGTGATGATGATAATACTGGAAATTATGGAGGCAATGGAGGCAGAGGTGCTGGAGGAGGAAGTAGTACAGGTGGCGGAGCAGCAGGTGGCGGTGGGCAATCTTCATCAGGCTCACCAGATGGAGGTAACTCTGGTGGGGTAGGTAGCACATCAAATAATAGCAGACACGGCGGTGGCGGTGGCGGTGGCGCCGGCGGCGCCGGAGAAGCAAGAAATGGACAGCCGGGTGGAAATGGTGGCAGAGGTGGAAACAACGATGGCGGGGCTGGTGGTTCTGGTTATGGAGGCGGTGGTGGCAGTGCAGGTTCTGGAACTAATTGTAACAGAGATGGCAGAAAGGGAGCCAATGGAAACGCCGGAGTAGCTGGAACTGACGCAGGCGCAGCTCCCGCCAATGCAAATAATTATAACTGGTACATATTACCCAATGGAAAATCGGCTGATGGTGTATCAGATGGATATGGTGGTGGTGGTGCACAAGGCGGTGGCGCTGGTGCTGGACAAGGAGGTACTTTGGTTATAGACGGAACAGGTAGTAATGGTGGCGGAGGCGGCGGTGGTGGCGAAGGCGGCACAAAAGGATTTGGCGGTTGGGGCGGTGGAAGTTCCATTGCACTTTATGCTTATGGAGGTTCTTATACAAAAGAAACCATTGCATTAAATCCAGGTACTGTTGGTGCTGGTGGGCTAAAAGGAGATGGTGGCGGTGGTGGTGCTGGAGGCACAGGTGGTTGTGGTGGTGGTGGAAATAATACTTCTTTAACAGCTGGTAATGTTCTTGGAGGCGGTGTGGACGGTACATCAGGATGTGGTACTTCCAGAGTATGTAATAATTGCGAAGTAGGAGCCGGCGGGCAAGGCGGTAGAGGAGGTGCCGGAGGTAAAGGTGGTGACGGACAGCCGGGAGCGCCTGGAGCAAGTGAAGCCGAAAGAACGGTAAATAATCCAACTGTTACTACCTCAACGGTGGTGTATAACACAGCAAATATTTTAAAAGCAAATTATCGAAGAGGCTGTACTAACTCACAAGTATTGCTTTCAAAAAGTGGAGGGAATCCATTTGATTTAGCCAATATGGGTAATGCTGTCGTAATAAACGACGTGACTCCAATATTACCTTCTGTTGCCAATGCAGCAGGTACAATAAATGATTTAAAAGTAAATTTCCCGTCTTTGGGAACTTATTCTATCAAATTAACAGCGGCTACAGCATGGACAGATTTTATTAGAATTAGAGATCTGCGGGATAAACCAGAAATTTTTGTTACACCAGAAATAAATGGAATAACAAGAATATGCAGCGGGGAAACCGTCAATTTACAAAGTATATCCAATAATCCAAACGCTTCAGGAACACAATATGAATGGGTGGTGCAACGATTATATCCGGGTAGTATAACGGGTGTAAATACACCGGCAGCAACAGCAACTTACACGGTAAAAGATCCGGGCAATGTTAATGTATTTACGAACGCTACAACCGATTCCATAGTATATCAAATTAGGTATAGAACGTTTGATAAATGTTGCGGTTGGTCTGTTTCTATTTATGATTCTGTTATTGTATATCCAGCAATGACGCCACCGAGTGTACCAGTCAAAATACCTAATCAGGCTACTGTGTGTACTGGAGGAACGCTCACCATTGCTCCTTCATCAGGTGGTGGCGGTGGCGCAACAACTGCCACAGGTCAATCTTGTGGGTATATTTATAACTACTCTACTGATAATGGTGGATTATGGAGTGGTTGGTCTAATACGCTTCCGGTAATAACAGCAGTAGAAGGAACGACCATCATTAAAGTTGCCTATAGATGTACAATGGCGGGGGCTAATTGTGATACATTATTTGCTCCATCTGATGCAGTATGGACAGTGTATGAACAACCGACCGCTTCTGCAAGTATTGATGATATACAGTTATGTCAGGCTACCCCGACTGCAATACTTACGGCAGCTACGCCTTCTATTGGAACTGGCGTATGGACACAAATATCCGGAGCCTCTTCTTCGCCTCAAATTCCACCAGGCACAGCTCAGACGATTACGGTGGTCAATATCCCTTGGGGAAGTAATAATAATACATATAGATGGACGGTAACAAATGGTACATGTTCGGATTTTGTAAATCTTACGATTACTTCCAGTATCACTCAAGATTTGTCAACTATTTCAATGGATACATTAGGTTGTTATACTTGTGCAGTTGTTGACGGAAATACGTATTATTATTTAGACAGGTATGGAAAGTTAATTCTAAAATTAACAGATTTAAATAGCACAACTACTACTCCAAATAGCCCGTCATATTCATCGGCATCATTAGGATTAACAGAAGTCTGTTTGAGAATTCCAACTCCTAATATTTCTCCCACACCAAGAGTTATTACTAATAAATATGCAGATATGATGCCATATTTAGATAGATATTGGACGATAAAACCGGCAGATAATAATTTACATGCAATGGTGACACTTTATTTTACACAACCTGAATATATTGCATTAATGACGGCAGCTACAGGAACTCCTTATGCATTTAATAGTATTGCTGATTTAAGAGTTAGTAAATGGCCGGGTGGTGGAAATAAAATATTTGATGGGCCAGATAATATATTGATACAAAACAACCGACCGGGCGGTATAATGCTGCCGGGAGGACAAGGATATTATGGAGGAAATGCTACTTGGACATACCCTAATTTTTCTACGTATTTAGGTTCTTATTATCAAGTGAGTTTTATAATAGACAGTTTCTCCACTTTCTATATTCACCCGGTGAGATTCCAATATGAAGTGCTGCCGGTAGAATTAGTATCTTTTACAGGAACGAATGAAGGAGATAAAAATAGGTTAGATTGGTTGACTGCTTCTGAAAAAAATACGGATAAATTTATCGTAGAAAAATCATTAGATGGCATCAATTGGTTTTATATAGGTGAACAAAAAGCTGCAGGTAATAGCAATGTTCCATTGAGTTATAAACTTTATGATTATGCTCCAGTTTTAGGCGATAATTATTACAGATTAAAAATTGTAGATACGGATGAAAGTTTTAAATATAGTGATATTATTAAAATTAAATTGAATGATATTGCTATGTCAAATGATATAGTAACTATATACCCTAATCCGGCGGTAAAAACATTAAATATTGTACTTTCTGCGGCATCGGATGAAAAAGTAAATATAGGAATCGTCAATGTATTAGGTCAGGAAATTACGAATC
>ERZ724520.353-NODE-353-length-24950-cov-4.876481_pt1 | contig 24950 bp, 20 predicted proteins | sample MGYA00376053_ERZ724520 | MGnify/ENA primary metagenome ERZ724520 (study PRJEB28724, sample SAMN07190886) | activated sludge metagenome | isolation source: activated sludge of sewage treatment plant in Hong Hong | place: USA: Christiansburg, Virginia | collected...
ATAAAACATATTGTATTAATATTCAATCACTGTAAATATAGTTTTTTATACTGAATTTTATTTTTTATAATTGAAAGAAATTTAGTTTTAAATTATTTGATGAGGTTTGTATTTATCTTACTCTTTTTCTCTTTAAGTTTTCAAAACCTCGCTCAAAAAAAAGGCTGGGATACTACCTATTATAAAAAATATAGGGACAGAATTATCATTTCCTATTTTCAATCTTACAAAAAATACAACATTGATATTACACAAAAATTAGTAACCGATTCTATAGGCAAATCGAATTTAGGTTATATATCAGAGGCAAATTTAATTTCTGGCTTAGAGTTTAACTATGATAAAATAAATATTCAAATTGGTTTTAAAAGTCCAGCAACTGAAACCAATCTTAGAACCAAAGGAAAAACTAATTTTAAAAATTTAGCTTTAAATATTGGTGGGAATAAATGGATTTTAGAAAATAGCTACCGTAAATATTCAGGATTTTATAATAACAATACAGCTGTTTATGATACAAATTTTAAGCATACAGGTATTTATACTCAATTACCAAATCTAAATTCAATAGCTTATAAAACTAAATTTTTATTTTTCACTAATGCTAATAAATTTTCTTTTAAATCTGGGTATTCTTGTAATTACAGGCAACTGAAATCTGCTTTTAGTTTTGTTTTAGTTGCCAGTCTTAATTATAATCGTATTAATTCAGATAGTTCTTTAATTCCAAGACCAATCAATGATTATTATTCTAATTACAAATCAATAAATGGACTTAACACTTTTGCAACTGGCGTTTATGGTGGTGGTAGTTTAAATATAGTCATCTGGAAAGCATTATTTGCAAACTTAACAGTAGTTATTGGACCAGAATGGCAATGGCGTAATTATCATTATCTCGAAAATAACACTACCCAAAAATTATTTTATAGTTCAATTTCAGGTGACACTAGAGCCTCATTAGGATTAAACTTTAAAAACTTTTTTATACTATTAAGTGGTTCGGCAGATTATTCATACTACAATAGTAGGCAATTAACAATCCTTAGTAAATATGGCACAGTAAACTTTAGTATTGGAATTAGAATAAAATCTAAACCGCCTAAACTTTATAGAAGATTTCAAGAATCTAATCTTTACAAAAAAATTTAAATTATAAAGTTTATCATGTTGTACACATTATTAAAAAAACTTATTTTTAATAATATTTACTTACTATTATGAAAATCCGATATATACTTATTTTATTAATCACAATATTACTTTCTCAGATATCTTGTCGAAAAAATAGTATTATATCTTATAAATTTAAAGCAACTATATATAACGATTCAACAAAAAAACCATTTGACAAAGCTGTTAAATTAAAATTAATAGAAAATGTAAAAGGAAATAATAAAATTAGCTTACTAAATGCTTATCCTGATGAAACTGATGGGCCGATTCAAATTAATACAAATGGAACTTTTTTACTAAAAGTTAAAACTATGGAAAAACATAGTAATTACACTTTAAAATTTTATTATGAAAATGAAATTTCTCCATTTAATACCATTAATAATCTAAATATAAATGACATTTATAACTTTAATGAAACAATTATATATATAAAACCTCATTAAAATAAAATTCAAATTTTTAGCGTTTTAAAAAACACCTAGAACTTTAAATGTTTCACAGAAATACCTGCTTTTTGAAGCTCTTTTAAAGAATCAATTCCTATTTTTAAATGATCATTAACAAAATCAGTGGTTACTTTTTTATCACTTTCTTCCGTTTTTACACCTTCAGGTATCATAGGTTGATCAGAAACTAATAATAAAGCACCAACAGGAATTTCATTATGAAATCCTACACTAAAAATAGTAGCAGTTTCCATATCAATTGCCATTGCACGCATAGTTCTTAAATATTCTTTAAACACCTCATCATGTTCCCAAACTCTGCGATTGGTCGTGTATACAGTACCTGTCCAATAATCTCTACCACTTAAACGAATAGTATATGAAATGGCTTTTTGTAAATTAAATGAAGGTAAAGCGGGAACTTCAATAGGCAAATAATCATTTGAAGTACCTTCTCCTCTAATTGCAGCTATGGGCAAAATTAAATCGCCAATTTCGTTTTTCTTTTTTAAACCACCACATTTACCCAAAAACAAAACAGCCTTTGGATCAATTGCTGTAAGTAAATCCATTATTGTAGCAGCCATTGCGCTACCCATACTAAAGTTAATAATTGTAATTCCATCACAAGTGGCAGTTTGCATTGGTCTATCTGTACCTTCTACCTCAACGTTATTCCACTCTGCAAACATTTTTACATATCCTCCAAAATTGGTTAATAATATATATTTCCCAAAATCTTCAATTTTTTTACCAGTGTAACGAGGTAGCCAATTTGTTACAATTTCTTCTTTAGTCTTCATAATTCAATAATCTAATTTGAAACAAAGTTATAAAGTATTTTAAATCTATTACCGAATATTATTTTACCTTATCTTTAACCCTGTATTAAAGATTAATGAACTTACCTAAACTAAATTTTCCAACATTTGATTTTCGATATAAAGAAAACCAACAAGGCAATACTCAAATATTTGATATTGTAAGAAAAAAGTTTGTAGACCTAACACCAGAAGAATGGGTAAGGCAAAATGTTTGTCATTATCTTATAAACTTCAAAAACGTTCCCATTTCATTAATATCAATAGAAAAACAACTTACATTAAATAACACCAAAAGAAGAACTGATTTAGTAATATATAATACTAACCTAAATCCTATTCTAATTTGTGAATGTAAAGCTCCAGAAATACCATTAAATCAAAACACCATAAACCAAGTTTTTGGATATAATATAGTTTTAAACGTACCTTTTATATTATTAAGTAACGGACTTTCACATATTTGCATATTTAATGATGCCAATAATGCTCGTATTTTAAAAAATATTCCAGATTTTTCTGAAATGGCAAAATAACTTAAAGTACTGTTTGTCAACACTTTAATAAAACTCAAAATTGTAATAATTTTGTAATTACTTAAATTTTAGAAGATTAACAACAATTAACATTGCTTTTGTAAAATAAATAACCTAAGTTTGCAAACCTTCAGGTAAAAAAAATATGTTAATCAATAAAATAGGTATATTAATCGTGCTAACTACACTTTCACTCGCTGGAAGTGCATTTACACCTAAAACTGTTTTATTAAATTCTAATTTTATTACTGATACTAACTCTCCTGATGAGAAACCTCTTAAGGATGATGATGGCAAAAAGAAAAATGCTAAAAAAGATGATACAACAAGAGTTCCACTTAATCCATCAATTGTATTATTAAATACAGATGAGGAACATGAAGAACACGAAGAAGTTGATTCATTATTAGCTTTCCCTTCTAATGACTTATATGCATCTTGGGATACTGCAACTATTCACCCATATTCATTTACACAATCTTTCAAAAAAGATTCTGCAATTATTGTTTTTACAGAGCCAACTGATTGTGGTTTTAAAATTCCTTTTAATGGAAACGTAACTTCTGAATTTGGTTGGAGAAAAAAACGTCCACATTATGGAACTGATATTGATTTAGAAACTGGAGATACTGTAGGTGCTGCTTTTGATGGAATGGTGAGGATTGCCAAGTTAAATAGAAGCTATGGCAATGTTGTTATTATCCGTCATAAAAACGGACTAGAAACAGTTTATGCGCATTTATCTAAAATATTAGTTGAGCCAGGTCAAAATGTAGAAGCTGGACAAATTATAGGATTAGGTGGAAATACTGGGCATTCATTTGGTTCTCATTTACATTTTGAAATGCGTTATTTAGGTCAAGCAATTGATGCAGAAGATTACGTTGATTTTCAAAAAGGTGTTTTAAAAAACAATGTAGTTACTTTTACTAAGGCAGATGTTGAAACAAAATACGATTTAAGAGCTTTACATACTCGTCAGAAAAAAGATTTGAATTTAACTCGTGTAACTTCAACTAAATCTAAATACGGTAAAGTTTATAAAGTGAAAAAAGGTGACACATTGGGTAAAATCGCTCAACGCAATCATACCACTATAAAAGCCATTTGCAAAAAAAATGGTATTAAGCAAAATAAAGCTTTACGCCCTGGTCAAAAATTAAAAATCTAATTTTTCTCAATTAATTAATTTTTCGTACGTTTATTCTTATCAATGAACGAAGATTTATTACATACCATTTGGAAATTTAAACTCACCAAAAAAACTGATTATATTGGTTCAAAAGGAGAAATAATAAAAGTTGTTTCAATTGGTGAACATAACTCTAATTCTGGCCCAGATTTTTTTAATTCCAAAATAGAAATTGATGGTATTTTATTAGCAGGTAATGTTGAAATACACATTAAAACGTCTGATTGGCTTAAACACAACCATCAAATTAATAAAGCGTATGATAATTTAATTTTGCATGTTGTATATGAACATGATACAGAATTAGAACAAAACAATTTGCATAATGTACCCGTATTAATTTTAAAAGATGTAATAGCACCATCTATTTTAGATAAATACAAACAACTAGAAACCTCAAAAAGTAAAATTGCTTGCGGAAAATCAATTTCTAAGGTAGATTCTTTTATTTTAAATTCATGGCTAGATAGACTGTTAATTGCAAGACTTGAAGATAAAACTGATTACATAAACACACTATTTGAGTTTACAAAAAACAATTTAGAAGAAACTTTATATATTTTATTATTTAGAAATTTTGGGTTTAAAATTAATGATGAGGCTTTTGAATTACTTGCAAAATCATTACCATATAACGTAAACAAAAAATATGCTGATAATATTACTCAATTAGAAGCTTTGCTCTTTGGAACCGCTGGAATGTTAAATGAATTATTTACTGACAAATATCCGAAACAATTACAAAATGAATTTGAGTTTTTGAAACACAAACATTCTATAGTTCCCATAAAAAATGAAATGTGGAAATTTTCTAAAACAAGGCCAGTAAATTTCCCTACAATTCGAATTTCGCAGATGGCGAACTTACTCTCTAAGCAACAATCTCTGTTTCATTTTATTGAAAACAAACCATCTATAGAAGCAATTAGAGCCTATTTTGACATAGAAACACACGAATATTTTAAAACACATTTCCAATTTGATTCAGTGAGTGCTAGCAGCACTAAGAAACTTGGTGAAACAGCTATTAATACCATAATAATTAATACTATAGTTCCATTCTTATTTTTTGTGTCTCAACTTAATTCAAATCAAGAATTACAAGAATATGCACTCAATTTACTAAGTGAAATTTCCGCTGAGCAAAATTCAAAAATAAAATTATTTCAACTTTTAGGTATTAACCCAAAAAACGCTTTTGAAACACAAGCATTAATTAAACTGTATAATTCATTTTGCTCAAAGAAAGCATGTCTTCACTGTGCAATTGGTAAAGATTTACTAAAAAACGCAAAATAATCTAAAATTGTTAGTTCATATTTATTACATTTGTAAATATGGTAAGCAAAATAATATCTTGGTTTGAAGAACAAGCTTTTGGTGTTTGTGAATGGTGGGGCAAAAAACTCGGCATTCGTACAACACATATTCGCATGTATTTTATTTATTTATCATTCTTTACATTTGGTTCGCCAGTAATAATGTATTTTATTATGGCATTTATATTAGAACATAAAGAAAGTTTTAAACCTACTTTTTCAAAAAGAAAAAGCGTTTGGGACATTTAACATCTAAGCATTTTATTTTTAACTTTATAGTCTTATAACAAGATTAAATGTTTTCAGTTGTAAAATCATATTACCGCTTCTTTATTCCATTATTAATAATGTTAGCATTATGGCTAATAGGAACAATTGGATATGTTTTAATAGATAATTACACATGGTTTGATGCTATTTACATGACCATAATTACTGTTGCAACAGTTGGATATGGAGAAGTGCAACCACTTAGTGATTCTGGAAAAATTTTTACTGGATTTTTAATTATAACAAGTTTTGGTACATTTGCTTATGCAGTTTCATCAATTACTAAATTTGTTTTTGATGGTGAGTTTAACGAATTTTATAAGAATAGAAAATTGAATGCAACAATAGATAAACTTACAGATCACATAATAATATGTGGTTACGGGAGAAACGGAAGGCAAGCTGCTCAAGTTTTAAAAAAACATAATAAACGTTTTGTAGTTATTGAAAACGACAATAAACTTACTGCTACTTTAAACCATAAACATAGTGATTTAGTTGTTTTAGGTGATGGAACTCAAGATGAAATATTGCTAAAAGCTGGAATTATGAAGGCTAAAGCCTTAATTACAACTTTACCTATTGATGCTGACAATTTGTTTATTGTTTTAACTGCAAGAAATTTAAATAAAAATTTAACCATCATTTCACGCGCAAGCGAAGATAATTCTGATACCAAACTAAAAATTGCTGGGGCAAATAATGTGATTATGCCCGATAAAGTAGGAGGTGCGCATATGGCATCATTAGTAATGAAACCAGATGTTATGGAATTTATTGATAATATAACTGCAGAAGGAGGTGATAATATTGGTTTAGAAGAAATTTCTTTTAATAATATACCTGATGCATTAAAGCATAAAACTTTAAAAGATTTAGAAATTCGCAATAAATCGGGGGCAAATATTATTGGGTATAAAACTGCTGATGGAAAATATATTGTAAATCCAAGTGCTGATACTAAAATAATACCTGATGCTAAACTTTTTGTTTTAGGTACACCTGAGCAAATTATTGCCTTAAAAAATTTATTAAGTTAGTTTTATCTTAAAATTGAGCCCTTAAATCGGCAAAAATCACATTTTTATCTGATTTAATTTTTTGGTTTTTGCCATAATTTTTCTATTTTTAAACATTAGTAAATTTTAATAAACCATTAATTATGAAATATATATTTAACATTATTTTTATTTTATTTTCTGTTTGTGTATTTGGGCAATCTGTGCCCGACAGTATAAACTACCAAGCAGTTATTAGAACGAGTACAGGTGCCATTGCTACTAGTACAAATGTAAACATGAAATTTGAATTGTTTGAAGGATCTACATCTGTTTACACTGAAACAGTTATATTAAACGCGAACTCAGCAGGTATTGTTACCCATTTTATTGGAGGAGGTACTCTATCCTCAGGTAGTGGTTCTTTTTCTGGTATTAATTGGGAAGGTGGGGATATTTGGTATCAAGCTTCTGTATTAGATGGTGGATTATATAATCCAATTGGTGTTAAACAAAAATTTATGACAGTACCATATTCTTTTTATGCTAAAAAATCATATAATTCAAAATATGCTGATGAAGTTTCGAGTTTTACGGTTACTCCAGGTGTTTTAACTATTGGTAGTACTACTGTTCCATTAACTTCAGGAACTACTTATACAGCGGGGTCTGGTATTAATATTTCTGGAACAACTATTTCAAATACTTTAGCACCTATTAATCCAACAATTACAGGTTCTGGCATAACTAGTATTGTTGGTACTTATCCAAACTTAACAATTACTACTCCAACAACTACAGTTTACACACCAAGTACAGGGATTGCTATTTCACCTGGTGGGGTAATTACTAATACATTGCCCGCAATTACAACAACAATAATTTCAGGTAGTGCAAGCTTTACTGTAACGCCAAATACAAGTATGACTTCCTACATACTGACTCCATCAACTTATAGTTTATCACAATCAACTGACTCAATAAGGTTAATGCAAAATGGCAGTTCAATATCAAGTGTATCAGTAAGTCCTGGTGGTATTTACGGAGGTAGTGGAGTTTTAACGTTCTCAAGTACAATTGCTTCAATTGGCACAAACAGTTTAACATTTAACTCTTTTAGAATACCTGCTACAAGCAGTACTTTAAGTTCAATAACTAATTTCTTGAATGTTGGGGGTGCAGATGCATTTATTAATATTTCGTCTAATACTTATTCAAAGGCAGGTGCAAAATTTTTAGGGAATGGGACAGAATTATACGGCTCAATTTTCGGTCATACAAAAGGTGTTACGGTTTCAGCAGGACCAACCTATACCAATGCCCTTACTACTTCAACTTTAGGGGATGTATGGATTAATGCAGTTCCAAGTGCAACTACAGAAGGAAGAATGGTGATTACTCACCCTGCAACTTTGGATTCATACCCATCAATTCACTTAAAATCAAATACAAGTTCCTATAATAGGATAAAATTCAACAACAATTATCTTAACCATTTTTTTGAAATTGCAAGCTATGACGATGGTGATCCTAATAATTCATCTTTTAGCATTAATCAATATAATGGAACAAATTACAAATCTGTATTTTTAATTAATACTGATAGAAAAGTATATATAAATGATTATAACCTACCATTAACAGCCTTTCATGTTATGACTAATAATGCTACTGCACCAAATGGAATAATGTCTGAAGGATTTGCTCAACCTGGCAAATTATCATTAAGTAGAAATAATAATACTGGTGGCGGAATTAGATCAGCTGTTACTAATAATCAATCAATTGGAGAGTTGCTATTTTCAGGCTCAGATGGGACACTTACAGGAATGAAAAATGGGGCTACAATAAAAGCAATATCTACCGAAAACTTTACAAGCACATCTTATGGTACAGATTTAATTTTTAGTACTGTACCCAACACATATAGCACTTCAATTAACCGAATGGCAATACGTAATACTGGTGAAGTAGAAATATTAAAAAAATTAGTTATTCCTTCGGGAGCAGATTTACAAATTGCATCTGCTCCTACTTTAGGTGCAGTTTTAACATCAGATGCCGCAGGTAATGCAACATGGCAATTGCCTGTTTCTGGACCTTGGACTAAATTAGGAACTTCAATTTCAACAACTACTTTAGGTGATTATGTTGGTATTGGTATTTCAACACCTAGTTATCCACTACATTTGTATAGCAATAGTTTAAGTCCTACATCTTATATTGAAAATAACAGTTCTGGATATGCGATTTATGCAAAAAGTGGTAGCAAAGCCATTTATGCATTCGCAAATGGCAACCAATCAACTTTTACATCAGAAAATTCTGGTACTGGTGCATCTGCTAATTTTACTAATACAACAGCGAGCACATCAGATGAGGTTATAATTGATAATAATGGAATTGGAGCAGGTTTAAGAATAAATTCATCATCTACATCTACAGTTGGTTTGCATTTAAATGGGGGGCATATTAAAACAAGTGGAATTAATCCAACATGGTCCTCAACAGTAACTGCTTTAACAAGTAGTAATGTAATTGGTTCCGATGTGGCAGGTAGAGTTTCCTTTACAACATCCGGATCTATACTTGCAAATCAAGAAGTTATTAATGTAACATTTAATAAAGCCTACAAATTAAGTAACCCTATTATTATTTTAACTCCCTATACTGCATCTGCAGTTAGCACATCATATTATGTAGAATTAAAAATGAGTGGCTCAGATTGTACTGGATTTATAGTTAAAAACAAATCACCTGAACTTACCACCGGCACATTTACCTTCAACTACTTTGTAATAGAATAAAATCATGAAAAAACTACTACTTATAATTACTCTTATTTTTACTTCATGTATGTTTGGGCAAATTTCACATTCTGTTCCAGCAGGTATTAATTACCAAGCAATCATAAGAAATAATACAACTGGAGCCATTTTATCAAATTCCGTTGTAACCTTAAAATTTGATTTATACAATACTTTTGGTAGTAGCATTAATTACAGTGAAACTAAAACCTTTACTACTAATATTGCTGGACTTATTACTCATACCATTGGTAGTGGCTCGGCTACTATTGGCACTAACATTTACGATGTATATTGGGAAGGGGGTGATGTACATTATGAAGTTACATTAACTTTAGATGGCACAACAACTACCATTACTCCAAAACAAAAATTCATGTCAGTACCATATGCATTGCACAGTGCAGATGGTATTATTTGGCAAGGGAATAAAAACACAAATATTCCTACTACATTTTTGCCTTTAGGTTCAGTTTATAGAAATAGAAATACTGGTATTACATTTTATAAAAACATCGAAAGTACAAACTGGGATACATTAGCATTTACTAACGTTATTAAGCCATATTTTATCCAATCTAAATCAGATGTTGACTCAATCCCATCAGGGATTTTAACTGCCATTAAATTTACCACAACAGAAAAAAGTAACGTAGGTGCATTGTTATCTTCTGTAGGTTTTTCAGTACCAAGTGATGGCTTATATCATATTGACGCGTCAATAGACGTAAACATTATTAGTCCGATGTCTCCTTTTGAATATCAGTTACAAATCATGAAAAATGATGGTACTCTTAGGGTTAGTGAAATACCGGTTAGTATAAGTTTATCCAAAATTCAAAATCAAATTAGTGCAGATGTTTTTTTACTGAGTGGAGATTATATACAAATTGGCATTTGGCACAACTCTACAAATAAACTAGTTACAATTCCAACCGCACCCAATTGGAATTACTTTAATTGCCATAAAATAAATTAAAAATAAATAAATTATGAAAACAATCCTTTCAATAATTTCCATCTTTTGTGTTTTTATATCACACGCACAAACTGTTACACCAACAGTAATAAACTCAGCAGGAGGCACAGGTACATTTACTATAGGAGCTAAAAACTATGAATTGTATTACAGCATTGGTGAACCCTGTATGACTACATTAGCAAATAGCGACAGTACCATAATAATAACCCAAGGATTTTTACAACCTTTTGGCGCTAATTATAGCGTTGCAGTTACTCACAACACTTGCTCTGATAAAAATGATGGGAGTATTACCGTAATAAGTAATTTTTACGACAAATCATCAACAGGTAGTACATTTAAATATTTTTGGACTCCTACTTCAGTTTGCCCTAGTGAAGATTGCCAAACGGTAAAAAATTTAGCACCTGGATCCTATTCTGTTTCTGTAGTTAGATATATCAATATTAGCGGCGTAATAACGATAGCTGATTCAATTCCATTAACAGGCATTGTTGTTGAGCCAAGTTCAGCACCTTGTTTAATTGAAGTATTTAATGGTTTAACACCAAATGAAGATGGTATTAACGATTATTTTCATATAGCTAATATTGATGGTTTCCTGAACAATAAAGTAGAAATTTATAATAGATGGGGACAACAATTAGCTGAAATTAAAGGCTATAATAATGAAACAAATAATTGGAAAGGCACTTTAAATGGAGGAACTAAAGCTATTGCTCCTTCTGGCACTTACTTTTATATTATTGATTTAGGTAATGATACTAAACCCATTAAAGGTTGGCTTGAACTTACCAGTAATAAATAATCTTTAAACTATTTTATTAAAATAACTACATAACTAATGAAAAAAATATTATTACTATCATTTCTCTATTTATCTGTTGCAAGGTTGTTTGCACAGCAAGACCCTCAATATAGTTTGTATCAGTTTAATCAAATGGCAATTAATCCTGCTTATGCAGGTGCTCGTGAATGTTTAGCTGTTATTATGGACTTACGTAAACAATGGGTGAGTTTTCCTGGAGCTCCAACTACTATTGATTTAACTGTTCATTCTCCAGTTTTAAATAATAAAGTTGGTTTGGGCTTAAACATTTTATCAGATCAAATTGGAGCAAAAAGCGTTACAGGTGTTTATGGTAATTTTGCATACATCGCAAAATTAAATAGCAGAGCAAGATTATCTTTTGGATTAAGAGCGGGTTATTTAAATTACAATTTTAATTTCAGTAAAGTAAATTACAAGGATGATAACGAAACTACAATTACAGATTATAACAAAAGCAATTCAGGCAACATAGATTTAGATGCTGGTTTATTTCTTAAAACAAATTCATTTTTTACTGGGCTAAGCGTAACACATTTAAATAGTGCAACTATGTATCATGCAAATTATACATTAACTCCAACAGGGTCAGCCTCCCCTATTGGTTACACAAATACATACAAATTAAATTCACATCTATTTTTTGTAATTGGTAAATCATTTGCTGTAAACGAAAATTTCTTAATTACTCCATCATTAATGTTAAAGAGTATTTCTGTTAGGCAAACAGTTGACTTAAATTTAAATTTCTTTATAAAGAAAAGAGTTTGGCTAGGTGTATACGCTAGGCAAGGTTATGGTTTGGGCTTCTTAGCACAATTTTATGCTACTGATAAATTAAGAATTGGTTATTCTTATGATACAGGATTAGGCACTAAAAAAGCATTAGGATCTTCGCATGAAATTATGCTTGGCTTTGATTTCAAAAAAATTCAAAATAAAACTGTAACACCACGCTTTCTATAAACTATTATTTTACATATGTTATTCTTTCATAAAATCACATTAACTACATTGTTTTGCATACTAGCAAGTCAGTTTTTTTCGCAACAGAAAAAAGCAGATAAGCTTTATGAAAAAGAGCAGTATTTTAGAGCCATTTCAAAATATAAAAAAGCAATTAAAACTAAAGATGTTTTAAAAAAACAAACTAGCTTACTAAAATTAGCAGATTGCTATAAGGTACTTGGCCAATATAAAGAATCAGAAGCATGTTACAAACAAGCAATTTCACTAGGCAAAGTTGCACCTGAAGTTTATTACAATTACGGTAATGTTTTAAAAAGCACAAATAACTATAGCGAAGCATTGAGTAATTACATGGCCTATCTCGAAGAAAAACCACAAGATAAAAAAGCACTTAATGCCCTAAAATCTTGTCAAGAAATTAAATATTGGCAATCTAAACCTCAAGAATATCAAATTGCAGCGATTGAAAATATAAATACAAAACGTTCAGAATTTTGCCCAACTATATTAAATAATAAATTAATTTTTGTTGGCGAAAATCAAAATGATTACATAGAATATAAAACAAATGATGTAAATGGACAACCTTACTTAAATGTAATGTATACCAAAATTAAAAACAATGAAATTGGAAATACAAAAACATTCTCTAAAAAAATAAATACAAATAACCATGATGGACCTGTTTCTTTTAGTGCGGATGGAAAAACAATGTTTTTAACTAGGGTAACAAACTCTAACAATAAGAGAAATAAGGATTTTGTAAATAGAGCTAAACTTTTTATTTTAAAAGGGGAAGATAAAAAATGGGGAAGTATAAAATCTTTCCCATACAATTCAGACGAATATTCTTGCGGACATGCTAGCTTAAGTTTTGATGGGAACACACTTTACTTTGCATCAGATATGCCAGGAGGTTTTGGAGGAAAAGATATTTGGATGTGTAAAAAGAATGGAGATACTTGGGATAAACCTGTGAATTTAGGATTTGATGTAAATACAAGTGGAGATGAAATGTTTCCTTTTATAAGAAAAGACGGAATTTTATTTTTCTCTTCTGATGGATTACCAGGATTTGGAGGCCTTGATATTTTATCTGCAAAACAAACAGATGGTAAATGGCTTTTAAATAGGAATGAAGGTTTACTATTAAATAGCAGCGCAGATGATTTTGGAGTTTATTTTATGAATGATAGTATTGGGTATTTTTCATCTAATAGAGAGGGTGGTAAAGGACAAGATGATATCTATTCATTTAAATATACAAGTAAATACATAGTTGTAGATGGTATAGTCTTATTAACAGAAAACACGAACGATCCTGCAAAAGATGTAAAAGTTTATTTATTAGATGATAAAGGAAAAACATTAGATTCTACTCGTACCAATGAAAAAGGTTATTTTGCATTTAGAAATTTAGAGCCAAATAAATCATATATGGCTGAAGTTGATGAAACTGCAAATACTTTAAAAAACAAAGCCAGATATTATTTAGTTGATAACAGCAATAAAATATCTAGAATAACACATAATCAAGGAGCTGGCAAAAAATTTGTTTTTAAAAATTTACCAGTTGATGTAAACGGGCTACCAGATTTATATAATGATGACGATTTAAGTTTAGCAGGTAATTTACTATATGGCGAAAATCCAAGCAAACCTATAGCAAATAAAAAGGTAGTTGTTCGTAACGAATCTGGAGATGTTATAGAAGAAACTACTACAAATGAATTTGGTGCTTTTGCTTTTAGAAATTTACCAATTGATCAAAATTATAGTTTATCTATAGTTGACGATGATATGCCATTAGATGCGAAAATTATTTTAACAAATAAATCTGGTAAAGAATTAAAGATTGTAAGATCGGATTCAAAAGGCAAATTCAATTTTAATTTATTAAGCACTGATAAAACAACCTTAAGCGAATTAAATATTGATGACAAAGATTTAATCATGTCGCTTAATGGATATTTACTTGACCAAGACAAAAAAACAATTAATAATGCAAAAATTTACATTGTAAATGACAAAACTATTGTTGAAACCATAACTACCGACAATAATGGTAAATTCAAATTTAAAACTCTTGGAGTAGATAAAAAATATGAATTTAATGTGGATGAAACTGATTCGAAATTCACTAACATAAATAAAATTTTTCTTGCTGATTCAAAAGGAAGAATTTATAGAGAAATAAAAAGAAACTCAGCAGGTAAATTCCAATTTAATTTATTAGAAATTGATAAAACGGCACTAGGTGATTTTACAGTTGATGATCCTTGGTTACAAGTTTTGGAAATGAAAAACAAGCAAAAAAAGGATGCGATTACAATTATTGAAAACTTAACTTATGCATATGGCGATTATAAAATTGATGCAGCTGGCTTTAATATATTAGATAAAGTTATAACGGTTTTAAATACTAATAAAAATTTAAATATTGAATTAAGTTCTCATACTGATTCAAGAAGTACCGATTCTTATAATTTAGCATTATCGCAAAAAAGAGCAAAAGCATGTGTAGATTATTTGATTTCGAAAGGAATAGATAAAAGTAGACTAATAGCTATTGGTTATGGTGAAACCAAATTATTAAATAAATGTAATAATACTACACCTTGTTCAGAAGAAGAACACGCTATTAATCGCAGAACTGAATTTAAAATAGTGGAAGCACCTAAACTTTAGATATTTAAGTTTATGAAAAAGATTTTAATCATTTGTGCAATTATTTTTATTGCAATTTTTAATTCATGTACAATTTTTAAAAAAGGAATAAAGAAACCAATTACCGTTTCTTTGATTGATACAGTTTTACCCACAGGCATAAATTCTACTGCACAAATGCAGAAATACTTAAAGAATAACACTACTCAACAGTTCATAAGTGCATTTTTACAAAGTTTTAAAAGCGAAGGTTATGCCACAAAAAATGTAACCTTTAGTTTTAATAATCCAGAGGCAGATTTTACATTAAAAGTAGATTCGTTTTATGTAATTGAATACGATGAAACTACAACCATTAACGATGAGAAATCGCCATATAATGGTAGTCAAATGATAATTAACACAATTGCATGTGATGTGAAAATTAAAATTACTGAAAAAAATAATCCATCTAAATCTATTAAAGATTGTTACTATGTGAAATACAAATCGGAAAAATTAAAAAATAATAGAACCCTAGATGACTTAGTAATGGATAAAAATAAAGACCGAACAGTTTATAGGACAAAACCATTACATTACGGAGCTGCAATGAGTTTAGTAGATGATGTTGGACATAATATTTGGGTACAAATAACAAAACGCATTGCTAAAAATTTAAAGTAAAAATGCACAAATTCAATAGTTTTACTTACACTATTTATTATACCTCAACAAAATAAAAAAATGAACTATATTTTATTTGACGATTATTCGAGAAACAACCTTTTACCATTTACTTATACTAAACCAGTATCAGAAATTAGATTTGGAATTTTAACAATAACTGAGAAATGGGAAAAGTACTTACAGTGCAAAATTTCATTTCAAACAGAACTTTATTTAAGCAAAAAATATTATAAAACGTTGGCAAAACAAAATGTTTATATCAACGGTAAAATTTGTCCAAATAAAGAAATTATCACATTAATAAATCAATTAGAATCTAATACAGCCATAAAAGCAGGAAATGATTTAATAGCTTATAAAACTGATAACCAATCTGACATTGATACTGAAAAGCTATTGTTAACTGCTACAGAAATACCTAAAAACTACCTATCAATTAAAAATGTTTGGGATATTTTTTCAAAAAACGATTTAGCATTAAAAGATGATTTTGAACTCCTTACAAATGGAAAAACATCTCAAAAATTATCATCAACAAATATATTAATTGGCGATAATAATCAATTATTTATAGAAGATGGAGCCATAGTTGAAGCAAGTATTTTAAACACAAAAAGTGGTCCAATTTACATCGGAAAAGATTCCGAGATTATGGAGGGAAGTGCAGTTAGAGGGCCGTTTGCATTGTGCGAACACTCTACATTAAAATTAGGGACTAAAATTTATGGGGCTACTACAATTGGCCCGCATTGTAAAGTGGGAGGTGAAGTAAATAATTCTGTAATTTTTGGATACAGTAATAAAGCACATGATGGCTTTTTAGGTAATAGTGTAATTGGAGAATGGTGTAATTTAGGTGCAGATACTAATAATAGCAACTTAAAAAATAATTATGGAAACGTAAAACTCTTTAATTATAAAACAGAAAAATCAATTGATACTCAATTACAATTTTGTGGTTTAATGATGGGAGACCATAGTAAGTGTGGCATCAATACAATGTTTAATACTGGAACTGTAGTTGGGGTAGGTGCTAATATATTTGGAGGAGGCTTCCCTCCTACTCATTTACCATCTTTTATTTGGGGTGGAGCAGAAAATATGGAAGAATATAAACTTGAAAAAATGTTTGAAACTGCAGAAAAAGTTTTCTCGAGAAGAGGTTTAACTTTAGATGATGATGAAAAAAGTATTTTAACTCAAGTATTTAATAGTTCTAAAAAATATAGATCATAGTTAAATTGGAGATTTTGTAGGTTAATTGTAGGTTTAAATTTCACGCGAATAAAACTACAGAAATACTCTAAAATAGCTTGTTTTTTACATGATACTTCGCATGTTTTCTTTTTAGTTTAGAATTTTATATAACTTTACCGAAAATTTAAACACACTAATAATGAAAAAAAATTTACTTTCAATTACATTAATTGCCTTATTCTTTTCTTTAAGCATTAAAGCACAAACTACTGGAACATTATCAGTAGTATTTACACCAACTGTACCTGCTAGTCCAATTTGGTATAATTCAGCAAATGCTGGTAAATATGTTATTGCAGTTTGGATACAATCAAGTGCTGGCACTTTTGCTGCTACAAAATACCGTTATTTTGGTGGTAGTACTAACGACCATTTACCAAATTGGGTAGCTAAATCAGCAAGTAGCACTGTAGGTGCAACAACGGGTGCAACAAGATCATCATTTGCCACAATGACGTTTACTTGGAATGGAAAAAATGCAGCAGGCTCTTCAGTTTTAACTGATGGGGCGTACGATGTAATTATTGAAGAAACATGGGGTCATGGTTCATCTAATCACACATCTACATTAACTATAACTAAAGGTACATCACCAGCAACAGTTACACCTACAAATACTAGTTGGGTTACTGGAGCAAGTTTAATTTGGCAACCAGATTTAACCTCTAAAGTAAATGAGTTATCTTCATCTAATCCAGAAGTAATTGTTTATCCAAATCCATCACAAGGAGTTTTTAATATTGATTATAAATCTGCTAACACTATTAAAGTATTTAATACCATTGGTACATGCATATATAGCGAAGAAATTAATGGATCAAATAATGGTAATAAAGCAATTGATTTAAGTCGTTTTGCAAATGGAATTTATGTAATCACAGTAAGCAATAAAGAATATACCTCAAATCATAAAGTGATTTTAAATAAATAAAATTAATTTTAAATACTTATAAAAGAAGCTGCTTGTTGCAGCTTCTTTTGTTTATATCAAAACTATAATCAAGTAAATTCACTATTTTTTAAAATGAAATTCAAAATATTACTCCTATTTATACCTCTTTGTTTTTCTTTAAAATCTCAAATTAATGAGGAATTAAATAATTGCATTCAAGAAAAATTAGGCATTTCTGACTATAAAGGGGCTATAGAAATAATGGACATGATTATTGCCTTAAATCCGAACGACTCAATTACATATTTTAACAGAGCCAATTTAAAGGAAGCATTGAAAGATTATATTGGAGCAATTAATGATTATACTAAACAATTAGAAATTGATAGCGAAAATTTAGATTGCTATTTTTTAAGAGGTATGATTGAAAAAGACATGAAAAATTACAATGCTGCTCTATTCGATTTTGAAAAAACGGTAGAGTTAGAACCATCTAATTCAGATGCATACTTTTTTCCAGCTGTAATTTACTTTGAAAAAGCAAACTATAATAAAACAATTGAGTTTTGTAATAAAGCCATTGCATCACGTATTGACAATGCTCCAGCATATGCATATAAAGCATGGGCAAAAACGCAATTAAAATATTTTAATGAAGCTTTGCAAGATTTTAATATATCAATAAAATATGACTCACTCTATGCCAATACATATTATTATAGAGGATATACCAAATTAAAGTTAAACGACTTTAATGGTGCCATTACTGATTTTAATAAAGCAATTGCTCTTCAATCAAACCAAGAAAATGAATATTACAATACACAAGAATTAAATTTACATAAACCAAAAATTATTAAAGCATTAAAAGCAACTAATAAAATTTCAAATACAAAAAATGACAGTATTTGTTTTCAAACTGCAAAATTAAATAGCTTTTTACAAAATTATTCAACTGCGCTTGATTTTTACAATATTGCCATAAAACTAAATCCAAACCAATCTACTTACTACTACAATAGAGCAGAGACAAAAACAAAACTTAAGGATTACAATGGTGCTATTTTAGATTTTTCAAAAACAATTGAATTAGATAGTTTAAATTATAATGCCTATAACAAAAGAGCTATAATAAAAAAGTCACAAAACAATTACTTAAGTGCTATTGATGATTTCACAAAAGCTATTAATATCGACCCATCAAACTCCATCAATTATTTATTACGTGGAGAGTTAAAAATAAAAATTGGGCAAAAAGAAGACGGTTGTAAAGACATTTTAACATTTAAAAAATTAGGTGGAGAATTTCTTCAAAAAATAGATAATACAATTTGTAATCAATGATTTTTTTTATTATTTCAACGATAATCCAAAACTCAAAATACAATTCCACATTTTTCGGAATTAAAAATAACTTATCAATGTATTATCATTTGGCTGAAAAATAAGGAATAAGATTAATTTAGAACATTTAAATAGTAAAACAAACCTTAAAATTACTCTTAGACTGCTGATAAGTGCTATTTTTTACTATATTTAAATTTTTAAAACTAAATCCATGTTAAAATTTCTATCTGTACTTTTCACTTCTTTAATTTTCACTTCTATTGCTCAGCAAAACTTAAAGGAAAATTTTATTCCTTTAAAATCTACCGGTCAATTGCCTGATATTTTCACACAAAATATACGTAACGTTATAACAAGTGATATTAGCGATTTATATAAACAAAAAGAATCCGATAAATTAATAAAACAAAGCTATTTAACGGAAGCTAATTACGAGATTGAAAAAATTGTAAAAAGTGGAAATACCCTTATTAATGATGAAATAACAATTTATTTAAATAAAATTGCAGACGAATTATTAAAAAACAACCCGACACTTAGGCAACAACTTCATATTTACACTTTAAAATCACATGTTGTTAATGCATATAGTTATGATAAAGGGTATGTTTTTATTGATATTGGACTTATTGCTCAAGCAGAAACAGAAGCTCAATTAGCATTTATTATTAGCCATGAAATATCACACTTTACAAAAAAGCATCATATAAATGGCTATGTGAAAAATGATAAAATTGATAACAAAACATACAATGGTAAAAGTGTTGAAGAGAAGCTAATTGAAAAATGTCAGTATTCAAAAGAATACGAAAGCGAAGCAGATATTGAAGGGTTTAAATTATTTGAGCAAAGTAATTATAATTTAAAACAAGCTCAAAAAGCGTTTGATGTATTACAATACTCTCATTTACCCTTTGAATTAGTAGAATTCAAAAAATCTTTTTTTGAAACAGAAAAATTTATTATTCCTCAAAATTATTTTTTGAAAGAAGTATCTTCAATTAGAAATAATTCAAACGAAGATGATACAAAACTTACTCATCCAAATACTACAAAAAGAAAACAAGTTATAAGCGAATTAATAGCTAACCGAAGTAATGAAGGAAGAGTTAATGCCATTGTCGACCAACAACAATTTGAATATATAAGAGATTTATCTCGTTTTGAATTATGTAGATTATATCTAAAAAATAGAGATTACCCTAACTCTTTATACGCAGCATATATCTTATCAATAAAATACCCAAACAATCAATATTTAGCAGAGACTATTTCTAAATGTTTATACAGCCTGTCTTTATACGCCAATTCTCAATTGCATTACAATCATGATTCTTATTTAGAAAATGGGATTCCAAGTTATTCAGATGTTGAAAGTTATCCTCAACAAATTTATCACTTAATAAATAAGATGCCTTCAAACGAATTTACAATTATGTCTTTAAATTATGTGTATCGCACTCATAAAAAGTTTCCTGAAAATAAATTTATTAATGCATACTCTGATAGTTTATTAAAAATGATAGGGACAGTTAATTGGAACATTTATGATTTTGTTAGATTACAAAAAAAAGAAATTCAAGATTCCACATCTAAAAAAGAAATTTCACAAACTAATGATGAAACAAAATCTAAAACTGATTTAATTGAAAATATTCAAAAAGAAAATAACTTTAAAAATTATGACACTGCATATTATAAAGAGGTTTTCTTAGATTTATTTTTAACTGACAAAGAATTTGCAAGTAAATTCCCACTAGATGGAGCTACAAGTAGCAGTTCAGGCTTCTCTAATTACAATAATACGAATTCAACTTATAGCAAAAAAACTAAAAAATCAGAGTACATTAATTCTGATACTAAAATAGAAAAAGTTTTACTTTTAGAACCTTTTTATGTAAAAATTGATACAAGAGTAAAAGATAAAATACAATACGTTGAGGCTGATAAAAAACAAGAAAATCTAATTAAAACTGTGCATGATTGTGCAGCTCGCCAAAACTTTCAATTAATAACATTAGACCCAGGTTTATTAAGCACCAATGATGTGGATAAGATGAATGATTATTCTGTAATAAATGATTGGTTTGATGAAAAATTTGACTCTAATGAAAACGACAGAAATAAAATTTTAAATACAGATGAAATTGATTCAATTATAGAAAAGTATGGAACTCAATATGTTTTAAAAACAGGCATAATAAGTTATAAAGTGGGAGAATTCAAAAACAAAACTTATTTCTATTGTTTTATTTACGATTTAAAAACACAAAAAACAGTTTACAAAAAATACGAAGCATTTTCCGAAATTGATTCGCAAACTTTACTAAATGCAAAAGTTTACCAAACATTTTATGAGCTTATTCATTCAAAATAATACAACCTTACTCATGAAATTTATTTACTTTATAATATCAATCATTTTAATTAATAGTCAAATTAAAAGCCAAACCCCAGGTTACATGGGAAAAAGATTTAATGCTGGCTATGGCTTCTATTTTAGCCCTGCTTTATTTGGAACAAATGGTGCGGGACAAACTTTAATTGGAAGAGATGGAAATGGAGAAACTGATGAACTAGCATTTAATACAATGCACGAAGGTTATTTTGAATATGCATTAAAAAAAAGATTATCATTAGGAATATCAGGAAGGTATTTTAAAACTACTTATGATAATGCTGCAAGATGTGAATCTTATAATAACCCTACTGGTATTTATAATATAAAAGGGGTAAATTATTCGTTTTATGGAAAATTATATAAAAGAAATTATGTTGCACCGTGGGGTAAATATTTCGTTTTTGGAGCCTATATAAAATCATTTACTACAATTTATGATCCTACTATTATGACATTAATTGATTATAATAACTCCACAGTATCTAACTTTGGACCTTTAAAACAGCGTTCTGTCAAATTTGATATCTTATTGGGTTTTGGTCGCTCAAGAATAATTTCAAATAGAGTTATTATCGACTATGGTTTTAACACCAACTTATTTTCATTGTTAACAACTTCATTTTTACTTTTAGAATTAGAAGGGGATGGCCCAATTCTAAACTCTAGGTACTATACTTATAACTATATTGAAAAAACTGCTGCTGTAAGAATAAGAGATTTTAATAGATTTAATGCATTCATTAAAATTGGTTATTTGTTTTAAATAAAATTCTATTTAATAAAATGAAACTATTACTCTTACTCATTACATTTACAATTCCAACTTGTATTTTAAATTGCCAAACTCCAGGCTATATGGGGAAAAGATTCTCAGCAGGATATGGTTTTCACTTTGGGCCTGCATTACTAGGATCAAATGGAAATGGAAAATCAATATTTGGAAGAAATAATGGAAATGCAAAAGATGGTGAATTTGCATTTAATAGATTGCATGAAGTATATATCGAATATGCAATTAAAACACGTTTTTCTATTGGAACTTCTGCAATATTTTATAAAACTACCTATGACAATGGTATGGAATTTACTGCTAATGTAAATAGAAATAGTCCACAAGGTACTTATATCTATGGTCAGCCTAGTAATTTATACACAATAAAAGGTGTAAATTATTTAGTATACGGTAAACTGTTTTATGGAAAATATATTGCACCTTGGGGAAGATATATGTGCTTTGGAATTAATATTAGATCATATACTGCATCATATAACCCAAATAAAATGTCTTTTACCTATAACTCTTATATTAACAATATCAATGAAAATATAACATTTTCTGACTTTGGACCACTAAAACAACATTATACAAAGTTCGATATTTTTGCTGGATTTGGAAGAACAAGAATCCTTGCAGATAAAATTATATTTGATTATGGCTTTAACACAAATATGTATTCTTTATTAACAACATTATTTGACGCTGGAGGGCCGCAAAACTTTATAGATGAGCCTGATAATACCATATATATAAAAAAGACATCTGCATTCAGAGTAAGAAATCTCAACCGTTTTAATGTATTTATTAAAGTAGGTTATTTGTTTTAATTTTTAAAATATTACCTCTAATCTACTTTGAATATTGATTTTCACCTTTCAATTTTGATTATGACTTTTATAAACTATTAAACACCTACTTTGAGTTAGTGAATAGCTGTAGTTAACATTTTGCATTGATTATATTTGTTATAACTAAACAAACTAATATCATGAGAAATCTAATAACATCCCTATTTATTTTTATTTCAATTAGTTATTATGGGCAAACACCGCATTCTCATACTGATCAATTAAAAAAAAGATTACCAGTTGTGCCTAATTATATTTTTAATTCAGATTCATTAATTGGATTTGATTATGATAATTTAAAATCTGTATTACTTGAAGAAAATTTTAATTCAGATGACACAAAAAGATATACCTATTTAAGAAAAAGAAAGTTTATTGATGAAAAATATTTAATTGGGAGTTATAAAATCCCTTCTATATCTAGCTCATCAGCTAGGTTAGGTGGAGGACCAACTACAACAGCTGCGTTTGATTGCCCAACAGAAAATTTTGATTTTGAGAATGGTACAGGGTCAGGTTGGGCCTTAACAGGAAACACTTCTATAGTTGCTGGAGGGGTTGATCCTTACGGTGGATTTCCTAATGTTTATCCTGGTGGAACAAGATCATTAAAAATTAGTAGTGATGTAGCTCCTAATGGCGATTGGGGACAAGCTGTAAAAACCATTAACGTGCCTGCAACTGGAACAACATTATTTACATTTCATTATGCAATGGCGATTTTCAACTTTCCTCACACAGCTGCTGATGCTGCACGATTTAATGTTGTATTTAGAGATGCTGCAAATAATATTATTGGTTGCCCAAGGTATTCTTGTTTTTTTTCTTCTGATTTAGGTGCTGTGGGCGCAACAAACTTTACAGCTACACCAAATTCTGCAACATTTTATAATCCTGCTGCAGTAGGAGCTGGCCCTGGAACATATGGTGTTACTTCAGCGGCTTGGAACAATGTAACAATGGATTTAAGTGCATATGCTGGGCAAGTTATTACAGCAACATTTAGAATTGATTGGTGTGTTTATACACCAGATTGGGCATACTGTATAATTGATGCTGATTGTCCTACTAATAATTTAGATCCTATACCTGTTTGTGGTGGCGCTGGCCAAGTAATTTGTGGGCCTACAAGTATGTCGAGTTACACATGGACAAGACCAGGTGGCGCAACTGCAACTACAAGTTGTATTACTACTACTTCTAGTGGTACTCATACATTAGAATGTGTACCTTCTGGAGTGCAATGCTCAGCTGCACCAGTTTTAAAATATTTATACATTGTAAACGCTACTCCAATTGCTGATTTTAATTATACAGTTACTCCTTGTACTTCAAACTTAGTTCCGTTTGTAGATAATACTAACTTAAATGGCGGTGGTGCAATCACCTCATACACTTGGAATTACGGAGATGGCTCACCAACTGGCTCAACGTCAAACCCTACTCACTTGTATTCCTCGTCTGGAACTAAAACGGTTGAATTAACTGTCACGAACGGAACTTGTTCAGATAATATTATTAAAACTTTTAATTTAACAATCCCACCAGTTGCCAATTTCAGTGCCACTTCCGTTTGCCAATCAACAGCAACTGCTTTTACAGATTTATCTACCACACCTGCAGGAGTTATTAATGCATGGAGTTGGGATTTTACAAACAATGGTTCTGCTGATAATTTAACCCAAAATCCAACATTTACTTATCCTTCATCAGGAACATTTACAGCGGCTTTAACCGTTACTA
>ERZ724520.354-NODE-354-length-24943-cov-7.819431_pt1 | contig 24943 bp, 21 predicted proteins | sample MGYA00376053_ERZ724520 | MGnify/ENA primary metagenome ERZ724520 (study PRJEB28724, sample SAMN07190886) | activated sludge metagenome | isolation source: activated sludge of sewage treatment plant in Hong Hong | place: USA: Christiansburg, Virginia | collected...
GCAACACCATCACCAGCCAGATGCGCCGCATGGGCGACAGCGTGGACTGGAGCCGTGAATACTTCACGATGGACGAGAAACTGTCCAAGACGGTGACGGAAACCTTTGTGCAGTTGTATGAACAGGGCCTGATCTACCGCGGCAAGCGCCTGGTGAACTGGGACCCGGTGCTGATGAGCGCCGTGTCTGACCTCGAAGTGGAGAGCGAAGAGGAAGACGGCTCGCTGTGGCACATCCGCTATCCGTTTGCCGACGGTCCACAGAGGGTCAACGGTGAGATGGTCGAAGGCCTGGTGGTTGCCACCACCCGCCCCGAGACCATGCTGGGCGACGTGGCCGCCATGGTCCACCCCGAGGACGAGCGCTATGCCCACCTGATCGGCAAGCACGTCACCCTTCCGCTGTGCAACCGGACCATCCCCGTCATTGCCGATGACTACGTGGACAAGGCCTTCGGCACCGGCGTGGTCAAGGTCACCCCGGCGCATGACCAGAACGACTACGCCGTGGGCCAGCGCCACAAACTGCCCATGATCTGCGTGCTAACGCTGGACGCCAAGATCGACACCAACGCACCCGCCGCCTATGTCGGCATGGACCGCTTTGCCGCCCGCAAACAGATTGTCAAGGACCTGGATGCGTTGGGCCTGCTGGTGGAAGTTAAGAAACACAAGCTGATGGTTCCGCGCTGCGCCCGCACCGGCCAGGTCATCGAACCCATGCTCACCGACCAGTGGTTTGTCGCCATGAACAAGGTCAGCCCGCAGGACGCCACCGGCAAATCCATCGCACAAAAGGCCATTGACGCCGTGCAATCCGGCGAGGTGCGCTTTGTGCCCGAGAACTGGATCAACACCTACAACCAGTGGATGAACAACATCACCGACTGGTGCATCAGCCGCCAGCTGTGGTGGGGCCACCAGATTCCAGCCTGGTACGACGAAGACGGCAAGGTCTATGTGGCCCGCAACGAAGCCGAGGCCCAAGCCCAGGCGCCGGGCAAGACGCTGCGCCGCGATGAAGATGTGCTGGACACCTGGTACTCCTCCGCCCTCGTGCCTTTCAGCACCATGGGCTGGCCCAACCAGGGCGACAGTGCGACGGAAGACTACAACCTGTATCTGCCATCTTCCGTGCTGGTCACCGGCTACGACATCATCTTCTTCTGGGTCGCCCGGATGATCATGATGACCACACACTTCACCGGGCGCGTGCCGTTCAAGCATGTCTACATCCACGGCCTGGTGCGCGACGCGCAGGGCAAGAAAATGAGCAAGAGTGAAGGCAATGTGCTGGACCCGGTCGACCTGATTGACGGTATCGAACTGGCGCCGCTGCTGGACAAACGGTCTGAGGGCCTGCGCAAACCCGAGACTGCGCCGCAGGTTCGCAAGAACACCCAGAAGGAATTCCCCGAAGGCATCCCGGCCTTTGGCGCCGACGCCTTGCGCTTCACTTTTGCGTCATTGGCTTCGCTAGGTCGCAGCATCAACTTCGACAGCAAGCGCTGCGAGGGCTACCGCAATTTCTGCAACAAACTGTGGAACGCCACGCGTTTTGTGCTGATGAACTGCGAAGGCCAGGACTGCGGCTTGCAAGAGCACACCAAGGAGCAGTGCGCCGTTGGCGGTGAAGCACATGGCTACCTCGACTTCAGCGCGCCCGACCGCTGGATCGTCTCGCTGCTGCAAAAGGCCGAGGCCGAAGTGGCCCAGGGCTTTGCCGACTACCGCCTGGACAACGTGGCCAACACGATTTACGACTTTGCGTGGAACGAGTTCTGCGACTGGTACCTGGAAATTGCCAAGGTGCAAATCCAGGCCGGCATGAACATGGAAGACCGGCAAGCCGGTCTGGCGCAGCAGCGCGCCACCCGCCGCACCCTGATCCGCACGCTGGAGACCCTGCTGCGTCTGGCCCACCCCATCACACCCTTCATCACCGAAGCACTGTGGCAACAGGTGGCGCCCGTCGCTGGCCGCTACCCTTCCAGCGCCGATACACCGGGCCAACACGGGCCGTCCATCAGCATTGCCGCCTATCCCATCAGCCAACCCGAGCGCATTGACGAAGCGGCAATTGCCCATGTCGCCAAGCTCAAGCAGTTGGTGGACGCTTGCCGCAACCTGCGCGGCGAGATGAGCGTGTCACCGTCCACCCGGTTACCGCTCTTCGTCGTCGCACAGACGGCAGCCGAGCGCGCGTTCCTGCAAGGCGCGGCCCCCGTGTTACAGGCCTTGGCCAAGCTCAACGAGGTGCGCTTGTTCGATGACGAAGCGGCATGGCAAGCGGCAGCACAGGCCGCACCGGTCGCCGTGGTGGGCGAGGCGCGCATTTGCCTGCACATGGAAGTGGATGTAGCCGCCGAGAAGGCACGCCTGGGCAAGGAAGTGGCGCGTCTGGAAGAGCAGATCAGCAGGGCCCAAGTCAAACTGGGCAACGAGGCCTTTGTGGCCAAGGCCCCCGCCGCCGTGCTGGAGCAGGAGCGCAAACGCGTGGCGGAATTTGCGGACACGCTGACCAAAATGCGCGACCAACTCGCGCGGCTTGGCTGACTATCGCCGGCGCAGCACGTGGACGAACTCTTCGTTCACGGTCTGCTGGTCGATCAGTTCATTGCCGGTTTGCCGGGCGAAGGCCTGAAAGTCGCGCACCGAACCTGCATCGGTTGAAACCACCTTGAGTGTTTGGCCGGTGGACATCTCGGACAGTGCCTTCTTGGCCTTCAGAATGGGCAGGGGGCAGTTCAGGCCACGGGTGTCTATTTCTTTGTCGGTGTGCATAGTCTCAATCCTGCTTAGCAAACTCAATGAATGTGGGAGTATGCCCCCTGGACTTGAGCCAGTCGGCCAGCGCATAGCCGGTACCTGCGGGCCAGCATTTGACACTCTGCGGCGCATACAGCCGGTAGTCCACCAGCTCGGGTGACAGGCGCACATCCCCATGGCACAACGCGTGGTAGGCGATGATGATCTGGTTCATGCGCTGAAAGTCATACACACCAATCAAATCCAGCGCATCCGTGGTCAGATTGGTTTCTTCGGCAATCTCCCGGGCAATTCCCTCTTGCGGTGTCTCCCCCGCTTCCATGAAACCGGTGATCAGCGCGTACATCTTGCCGGGCCAGGCCGCGTTGCGCGCCAGCAGAATCTGGCCGTCGTACTCGATGACGGCGGCCAGCACCGGCACCGGGTTGTTCCAGTGCGTGTAGTCGCAAGCCGGGCAGCGCAGGCGCATCTTGTCGCCGCCGTCCTCGGCCCGGGTGATGAAGGCCAGCGGTGTGGCGCACTGCGGACAGAATTTGAAGGCGTGTGTCATGCGGGAAATACTCCGGTCGAGAGGTAACGGTCGCCGCGGTCACAAACGATGAAAACAATGGTTGCGTCCTTCTCGCGCAAGGCAATCTCTTGCGCCACCCAGCAGGCACCGGCCGCGGAGATGCCGGCAAAGACGCCTTCCTCGCGCGCCAGGCGGCGGCACATTTCCTCGGCATCCGACTGGCTCACAAAAACCAGCTCGTCGACGTTGGCCGGATCATAGATCTTGGGCAGATATTCCTGCGGCCATTTGCGGATACCGGGTATGCGCGAGCCCTCGGCCGGCTGGGCACCAACGATACGAATGGCTGGATTCTTTTCCTTCAAGAATCGCGCGACACCGGTGATCGTGCCGGTGGTGCCCATGGCTGACACAAAGTGCGTGATCTTGCCGTGCGTGTCGGCCCAGATCTCGGGTCCGGTGGTCTCGTAGTGGATGCGCGGGTTGTCGGCGTTGGCAAACTGATCGAGTACCACGCCCTTGCCGTCGCGCTTCATCTGCTCGGCCAGGTCACGCGCGTATTCCATGCCGCCGCTCTTGGGCGTCAGAATCAGCTCCGCTCCAAAGGCCTTCATGGTCTGCACCCGCTCGATGGACAGGTCCTCGGGCATGATCAGCACCATGCGGTAGCCCTTGATGGCAGCCGCCATGGCCAGCGCAATGCCGGTGTTTCCCGAGGTCGCCTCAATCAGGGTGTCGCCGGGCTTGATTTCACCGCGCTCCTGGGCCCGCTGGATCATGGACAAGGCCGGCCGGTCCTTGACCGAGCCCGCCGGGTTATTGCCCTCCAACTTGCCCAGCACCACGGTGTTGCGGGCCGAATTTTCGGCCGCTCCAATGCGCTGCAAAACCACCAAAGGTGTTTTCCCAATCGCGTCTTCAATAGTTGGATATTTCATGCCCCTAAATGTGCCATAATTTGGGTCTTGATTGTTCGCGTCGCCCGGGTGGTGGAATTGGTAGACGCACGGGACTCAAAATCCCGCGCCGCAAGGCGTGCCGGTTCGATTCCGGCCCCGGGCACCATAGCTTTCTTGCTATGGTATTGGAAGCATTTCCATGCATTTTCTGCGCCACTTGTTTGGCCTGTTCCTCCAGTCGCGACGCACCGGCCATCTTTTTCGCAGCCGGTTTCTGTTCGAATCCTTACCTTCCGAAACAACGGCCAGGGCCGTACCCGACGCACTGGCGCGCCAACTGACACGCGATGCCACGGATGCGCTATCCAGCGTATTGACGCGGTTGAACACCAGTGACAAGGGGCTGGACAACGCGGCGGCCGATGCGATCCGCAAAACGGTCGGACCCAATGAGGTCAACCACGAAAAACCCATGCCCTGGTGGCTGCACCTGTGGCTGAGCTTCAAGAATCCGTTCAATCTGCTCCTGAGTGCGCTGGCCGCCGTCTCCTGGTTCACGACCGACTTCAAGGCGGCGGTGGTCATTGCCATCATGGTCACCCTGTCGACCAGCATGCGTTTTGTTCAGGAGCGGCGCTCCAACCACGCCGCGCAAGGCCTCAAGGAGATGGTCAGCAACAACGCAACCGCCCTGCGACGCACCTCCCCGGCGGCGGCGCCCCAGCCGGCTGAACTGGCCGTCAAATGGCTGGTGCCGGGCGACGTTGTGCTGCTGTCTGCAGGTGACATGATCCCGGCCGACTGCCGTGTGCTGGGCGCCAACGACCTGTTCGTCAGCCAGTCCGCCATGACGGGTGAATCCCTGCCGGTCGAAAAATTTGCGGACACCGCCGGCCAGGATGACGGTCCGCTGGCGCAAAAGAACCTGGTCTTCATGGGCACCAATGTGGTGTCCGGCTCGGCGACCGCGCTGGTGCTCGCCACCGGCAACCACACCTATTTCGGCGCACTGGCCACGCGGGCGACCGCTGGCGGACCGGAGGTCACCGTATTCCAGACCGGGGTGAACCAGGTCAGCTGGTTGCTGATCCGCTTCGCCCTTGTCATGGTGCCGCTGGTGTTGCTGATCAATGGGTTTAGCAAAGGGAACTGGACAGAAGCCCTGCTGTTTTCACTGTCCATTGCGGTGGGCCTGACGCCCGAGATGCTGCCCATGATCGTGACCTCGACGCTGGCCAAGGGTGCGGTGATGCTGTCGCGCAAGAAAGTGATCGTCAAACGGCTCGATGCCATCCAGAACTTTGGCGCCATGACTGTGTTGTGCACCGACAAAACCGGCACGCTGACGCAGGACAAGATCGCGCTGGCGCGCCACACCGACGTGTTTGGCAAGGACTCCGACCTGGTGCTGGAATTCGCCTACCTGAACAGTTTCTACCAGACCGGTCTGAAGAACCTGCTGGACCATGCCGTGCTGGAACACACCGAGGTACAGGAGCAATTGGCACTGGCGCAAAACTACCAGAAGATCGACGAGATTCCGTTCGACTTCCAGCGCCGGCGCATGTCCGTCGTGGTGTCCGAGCGGGACCACCACCATGAGCTGATCTGCAAGGGCGCGGTCGAGGAAACCATGGCGGTGTGCACGCGGGTGCGCGATGGCGACCATGACGCCCCGCTGGACACCGCCATGCTGGAGCGCGTGCTGCGGGTGACGCGCGAGCTGAACCAGCGCGGCCTGCGCGTGGTGGCGGTGGCCATGAAGGAGTTGCCACCGAACCAAACCGTCTATTCCGTGGCCGACGAGTCCGACTTGACCCTGATCGGTTACATCGCCTTTCTGGACCCGCCCAAGGAATCCACAGAGCCGGCGCTGAAGGCTCTGGCTGAGAACGGCGTTGCCATCAAGGTGCTGACGGGCGACAACGAACTGGTCACCGCCGAAGTGTGCCGGCAAGTGGGCTTGACGGTTCATGGCGTGGTCATGGGTGCCGCGATTGACAAGATGGACGACCAGGCGCTGGGCCTTGCCGTGGAAGCAAATACCATTTTTGCCAAGCTGTCGCCCCTGTGCAAGGAGCGCATTGTGCGTGCCCTGCGCGGCAACGGCGACGTGGTCGGCTTCATGGGCGACGGCATAAACGACGCCCCGGCGCTGCGGGCGGCCGACATTGGCATTTCGGTGGACACAGCCGTGGACATCGCCAAAGAAGCGGCAGACATCATCCTGCTGGAGCGCAGCCTGATGGTGCTGGCCGAGGGTGTGCTGGAAGGCCGCAAGACCTTCAGCAACATGCTCAAGTACATCCACATGACGGCCAGCTCGAACTTTGGCAATGTGTTCTCGGTGCTGGTGGCCAGCGTGTTCCTGCCCTTTTTGCCGATGCTGCCCTTGCAATTGCTGGTGCAAAACCTGCTCTACGACATCTCGCAGATCGCCATACCGTTTGACAACGTGGATGCCGAGCTGCTCAGGACCCCGTTGAAATGGAACCCGGGAGAAATCGGCCGATTCATGGTTTTTTTTGGGCCCATCAGTTCCATCTTTGACATCGCCACATTTGTGCTGATGTGGTTCGTCTTCAAGGCCAACTCCAGCACCGGGGCCACGCTGTTCCAGTCCGGCTGGTTCGTCGTGGGCCTGCTCACGCAGACGCTCATCGTGCACATGATACGCACGCCCAAAATTCCGTTCATCACCAGTTGGGCGTCCCCCGCGCTGATGGCGGCCACGCTGTTGGTCATGGTCGTTGGCGTCATGCTGCCCATGGGTCCGCTGGCCGAATATTTCAAATTCCAGGCCCTGCCCACCGCATTTTTCCCATGGCTGGTGGCGATCTTGATAAGCTATGCTTTGACGGCAACGCTGATGAAGCGTTTTTATATTCACCGATTTGGATGGCAGTAAGAGCCAACATCACATTGAACGCCACTTACCTGTCTGAGCGACGTGTTCTTCACATGGGCTGTGTGCTGGCACTGACGCTGGCCACAGTGGGATGCGGGTCCATGTTGCCCAAATCACAATCCCAGTCACCCACGTTCCAGAGTTTTGACGAGGCGCGCCAGGCCATTGAAAGCCTGGTGCCACGGCAGAGCAACCTGCACGCACTGTCAGAGATGGGTTTGACACCTGCCAAGCAACCCAACACCCTGATCCTGACCCACGCCGATGTGGTGCGCCGAATGGTCAACGGCAGTGTGATGGGCAAGGAAGACCTTGATCCTGGAATTGTGACCTGCATCAACGCGCGGGACGCCTGCCGGGGCTGGGAGTTCAATGTGGCTCGCATTTCCAAGGCGCGCACCGGCAGCTTTCTGACCGATTTTTTCAACTTCAAACGCCGAACAGAGACCACAGGGTGGCGTTTCAACGCGCTGATCCTGTTGGTGGACGACGTGGTCGTTTACCGGGGCTGGGGCGGCCAGCCCGTCATCAATGAGGTCGAGGTCAATACCAATCCGCTGGGACCGTTGCAGGATATGGGCCCCTCGGTCATTACCAGCGGTCACTAGTCCGCCGTCAGGCCATCCACAAGGCTCAACGGGTCTTGAGAAAGCGCGCCAGCTGCTTGCCGGCTTCGTCCGTCAGAACCAACTGGTCGCGCTCCACCCGTGCCTTGCGGGTGAGTTCCAGGGCCTTGAAGAACAGGTCTTCCTGCGATCCAGGCATGCTCAGGCAGGCCCGTCCGGTGGATGCCAAAGCGCCCAGACGCATGCTGTTCTGTGCCACGACCACCGGTGCGGTAAAGCCGTTGCAGCCGCCAGAACCTGCCAATTTGTCTGCGCTGACCCACCGCAACTTCGGCTTGGGGTTTGCAACCTCCGCCACACCATCAATGGCAAACGCCACCCATTCGGTGCCCGCAAGCGAGGTCGGCGTGGGTGCCGCTGCCGTTGGCGATGCTACGGGCGATGGAACTGCACAAGCACCCAATAGCGCGGCCAGCAACAGAGAGCAAATTGCAGAATGCGGGCGATTGGGAAACATACGACAGCTCCTTAAGACAGAACTCAGTCAAAGAATCGGGCATTGGCCCACAGGGCGCCAGCTGCGTCCTTGGCCGACAGCTTGGGAGCCTCGCCAAGATCCGGCCAGGTGATGTTCAGAAACGGATCATTCCAGGCGATGCACTGCTCGTGCTCCGGCGCATAGTATTCGGTCGTTTTGTACAGAAACTCTGCGGCATCAGACATCACCACAAACCCGTGCGCAAAGCCGGGGGGAACCCAGAACTGCGCCTTGTTGTGTTCGGACAAAACCGCGCCCACCCATTTTCCAAAAGTGGGGGATGAGCGGCGGATGTCAACGGCAACATCAAATACCTCACCCGACACCACCCGCACCAGCTTGCCTTGCGGTTGCTGGATCTGGTAGTGCAAGCCCCGCAAAACACCGTGCGCAGAGCGGGAGTGGTTGTCCTGCACGAAATCGGTTTCCACTCCGGTTGCCGCAGCAAAGGCCCGCGCATTGAAGCTTTCAAAAAAGAAGCCCCGGGCGTCGCCAAACACGCGTGGCTCGATCAGCATCACGTCCGGTATTTCGGTTCGCGTGACCTTCATGGGTGCATCCCTTCCTTCAGCAAGCCCAGCAAATACTGACCATAGCCATTCTTGGCCAGGGGCTGCGCCAGTTTTTCCAACTGCTCGCTGCCAATAAAGCCATTGCGCCAGACAATTTCTTCAATACAGGCAATCTTGAGGCCCTGGCGGCGCTCCAGTGTGGCGATAAATTGACCCGCTTCCAGCAAGCTGTCGTGGGTACCGGTGTCCAGCCAGGCGTAGCCGCGCTGCATGATTTGCACACTGAGCTGACCCAGGTCCAGGTAGGCCTGGTTAACGGCGGTAATTTCCAGTTCGCCCCTGGCACTGGGCTTGACCGCCTTGGCGATGTCGACCACCTGGTTGTCATAGAAATACAGCCCGGTCACCGCATAGTGGCTCTGGGGCTTGGCCGGCTTCTCTTCAATGCTGCGCGCCTTGCCTGCTGCATCAAAAGCCACCACGCCGTAACGCTCGGGATCATGCACGTGGTAGGCAAAAACGGTTGCCCCCTGTGGCTGCACATCGGCATTGCGCAACAGGATTTGCAGGTCGTGTCCGTAGAAAATGTTGTCACCCAGCACCAGGGCGCTGTCGTTGTTGCCAATGAACTGGTCGCCAATGATGAAGGCCTGCGCCAAGCCGTCCGGGCTGGGCTGCACCGCGTACTGCAGGTTGATGCCCCACTGGCTGCCGTCGCCCAGCAGCTGCACAAAACGGGGCGTGTCTTGCGGCGTACTGATGATCAGGATGTCGCGGATACCGGCCAGCAGCAGGGTGCTCAGCGGGTAGTAAATCATCGGCTTGTCATACACCGGCAAGAGCTGCTTGCTCATGGCCAGCGTCGCGGGGTGCAGACGAGTGCCGGAGCCTCCCGCCAGGATGATGCCCTTGCGGGACACGGATGTGGTTTTATTGGTTGCGGCCATAGTCAATCTCGTTCAACATGCGGTTCACACCAACCTGCCAGGCTGGCAGGGTCAACCCAAAGGTGGTTTGCAGCTTGGTGGTGTCCAGGCGCGAATTGTGGGGGCGTCGGGCCGGTGTGGGAAAAGCCGATGTGGGCACTGCCTTGATCTCTTTTGCTACTATTTTTATAGCTGGTTGTGCATGTTCTGCGAGGGCTACCACATGTTTTGCGTATTCATACCAGCTGGTGCAGCCACCCGCAACCAAGTGGTAGATGCCGGCCAGCGCCACATCACCACCCGCCGAATCGGGGTTGATCTGGCGTATCGCATGGGCCGTCACATCCGCGATCAAATCGGCACCCGTAGGCGCGCCCAACTGGTCGTCAATGACTTGCAGCGTCTCCCGCTCCTTGGCCAGACGCAGCATGGTCTTGGCGAAGTTTCCGCCCCGCGCGGCATAGACCCAACTGGTTCTGAAGATCAGGTGGCGCTGGCAACGCATGACGGCCTGTTCACCTTCGAGCTTGGTCCGTCCATACACACTCAGCGGTCCGGTCGCAGCATCTTCTTTCCAGGGCTGGCCACCGCTGCCGTCGAACACGTAGTCGGTGCTGTAGTGCACCAGCCAGGCGCCCAGACGCTGCGCCTCATCGGCCAGCACACCCGGCGCCAGCGCATTCAGCAAGCGGGCGAATTCAGGCTCGCTTTCGGCCTTGTCCACGGCGGTGTGGGCGGCCGCATTGACGATGACGTCGGGGCGGACCGCACGCACGGTCTCGGCCAGCGCGTCCAACTGCGTGAAATCACCACTGAGACCGCCGGGATTGGTGGCACGGTCCAAGCCCATGACAACCAGCTCACCCAGCGGGGCCAGACTGCGCTGCAATTCCCAGCCGACCTGGCCGTCGGTACCCATCAGCAGTATCTTCATGCTACGGCTGCGGCGTTGCCGTATTGTGTTTGTACCCAGTCGCGGTAGCCACCACTCTGCACATTGGCCACCCAGTCCTGGTTGGACAGATACCAGGCCACGGTCTTGGCAATACCGGTTTCAAAGGACTCTGCGGGCTTCCAGCCCAGTTCACGTTCGATCTTCCGGGCGTCGATGGCGTAGCGCCGGTCGTGGCCCGGGCGGTCTGTGACGAAGGCGATCTGGTCCTGGTAGGGCTTGCCGTCGGCACGCGGTTTCAGCTTGTCCAGCAAACCGCAGATGGTGCGCACGATGTCCAGATTGGCCTTCTCGTTCCAGCCGCCCACGTTGTAGGTCTCGCCGGGTTTACCGGCCTCCAACACACGGCGGATGGCACTGCAATGGTCCTTGACATAGAGCCAGTCACGGATTTGCTGGCCATCGCCGTACACCGGCAGGGTCTTGCCCGCCAGCGCATTGACGATGACCAGCGGGATGAGCTTCTCGGGGAAGTGGTAGGGACCGTAGTTGTTGGAGCAATTGGTCGTCAGCACCGGCAGGCCATAGGTGTGGTGCCAGGCGCGCACCAAGTGGTCGCTGGCGGCCTTGCTGGCGCTATAGGGGCTGTTGGGCTCGTAGGTGTGCGATTCGGTAAACGCGGGGTCACCCTTGTGCAAGGAGCCGTAGACCTCGTCCGTGGACACGTGGAGAAATCGGAAATCGGCCTTGGCCGGTGCGGCCAGTGCGCCCCAGTAGTTGCGCACCGATTCCAGCAGCTGATAGGTCCCCACGATGTTGTTCTGCACAAATTCGCCAGGCCCATGGATGGAGCGGTCGACATGGGACTCGGCGGCAAAGTTCACCACAGCGCGGGGCTGGTGCCGGGATAGCAGCTCGGGCACCAAGGCGGCATCGCCAATATCTCCTTTGACGAAAACATGCCGTGGATTGCTCTGGAGGCTGGCCAGGTTTTGCAGATTGCCGGCGTAGCTCAACTTGTCCAGGTTGACGACTGTCTCATCCGATTGCGCCAGCCAGTCCAGCACATAGTTGGAGCCAATAAATCCGGCGCCGCCGGTCACGAGAATAGTCATGGGGTTGGGTTCGCAGAGTTAATGTCGAATGATACCTGCCGATGATTTTCGCAGACAATTGCGCCTCTATTGCCCGCCCCCATTCCCCATGCAGCCCAGCCCGAACCCAGTGCCCCTACGCAGCCAGACTCCGCCCCTGTTCTGGTGGATTCTGAGCGGGTCAGTGGTGCTGGCCCTGATACCGACGGTGTGGACGGACCTGGACCTGGGAGCCGCGGCGCTGTTCCTGGGGCCACAGGCGCATACGGAAGTGGCAAGCTGGTGGTGGGTGGAACTGATCAACCTGTACATCCCCGCAGTTTTTCGGGTCTTCGTGATGCTGGCACTGGTCGGCTGGATCTGGGCCAGCGCACGCCCCATCGGCAAACCCTGGCGCTTGGCACTTGCCTTTTGGGTCCTGGCAGGGGCACTGGGGCCAGGTCTTCTGGTCAATAGCGGATTCAAGGAAAACTGGCAACGCGCCCGCCCCTACCAGGTCGAGAACTTTGGCGGAGCACAGCAATTCACCCGCGCGGCGGTCATGACGGACCAGTGCAACAACAACTGCTCCTTTGTCAGCGGCCACGTCGCGTGCGGCATTTTTCTCGCATCCGTCATGCTGGTCCATCGCAGCCGCCGCGTTGCGTGGGGCATTGCCGGGGTCGCATCGGGCCTGACCATCGGATTTGCCAGGATGGCGGATGGCGCGCATTGGCTCAGTGATGTATTGTGGGCCAGCCCCATCACGCTGGTCTGCAGTTGGCTGGTCTGGAAACTGCTGTTGCGCCTCTACCCCGAATAGCAGGCAATCTGCGTAGAATCTTCCGCAGATCAATGTGCGTTTTGACCACCGCAGGACTTGCCCAATGGATTTGATTTTTGCCGACGAAGAATCTCCGTCACCTGACCATCAGAAAAAGGCCTACAAAAAACCCTGGTGCATCCTGCTGGTGGACGACGATGCAGAAGTTCACGCGGTGACACGTCTTGCGCTCAAGGGCTTCGAATTTCAGGGAAGCGAGCTGGAATTGCTCAGCGCCCACTCCGGCGAGGCAGGTCGCGAGATCTTCCACAGCCGGGACGACATTGCCCTGGCCATCGTCGACGTGGTGATGGAGACCGACCATGCAGGCCTGGATTTGGTGCACTACGTGCGCAACACGCTGGAAAACCACCGCACGCGCCTGGTCATGCGCACCGGCCAGCCCGGCCAGGCACCCGAAGACCGTGTCATACGCGAATACGACATTGACGACTACAAGGAAAAAACCGACCTGACGATCCAGAAGTTGCGCACGCTGCTGTACAGCAAGCTGCGCGCCTACCGCGACCTGTGCGTCATCGAGTCTCAGCGGGACGGACTGGCCCGCGTTCTGGGCGCCACCGCGATGGTGCAAAACGCGCAGTCCCTCACTGTTTTTGCCACCGCGGTACTGGATCAACTGACCTCCCTGTTGCATCTGGACAAGTCCGCGTTGTATTGCATCGTCTTGCCCCATACCGTCAATGGAAAGCACGAAACCAAGACCATTGCGGCAACCGGTGAGTTCGTCGAATACAGCACCGACCGGGGTTGTACCGACCTTCCCGCCATTGTGTCGTCGCGCTTCAAGGAAGTTCTCGCCAAGAAAGGGCCGCAACACTTTGAAGATGCCTACGTGCTGTACAGCGCGGCCAAGAACGGTGGTGCCAACCTGCTCTACCTGAAGCACGCCAGCGAACTGGGCAAGATGGACCGCCAGTTGCTGGAGATCTACACCCAAAGCGTCGCCATCACCTTTGACAACATCAACCTGCAGGAAGACCTGCGGGATACCCAGAAGGAGTTGGTCTACACCCTGGCAGACGCAGTGGAGGCACGCACCAAGAAGACCGGGGCCCACGTCAAGCGCGTTGCCATGGCCTGCGAGATGCTGGCCCGCCTGTATGGTCTGCCAGAGTCAGAGGTCTCGCTGCTCAAGAATGCCTCACCCTTGCACGACATTGGCAAGGTCGCCATTCCGGATGCGATATTGCACAAACCTGGAAAACTGGATGCCAATGAGTGGAAACTGATGCAGCAGCACGCCCAGTTCGGGCTGGATATCCTGCAACGCTCCCAGCGCCCACTGATGAAACTGGGCGCGGAAATCGCGATGTCCCACCATGAGCGGTGGGACGGTAGCGGCTACCCCAGTGGATTGGCCGGGACGGCCATTCCCGTATCCGGCCGCATTACGGCTCTGGCTGACGTGTTTGACTCGCTGGGATCGCGCTTGAGCTACAAGGAGCCTTGGTCGCAGGAGATGGTGGTCAACGCCATGCGAGAAGGCCGGGGCGTGCAGTTTGAGCCCGCCCTGGTTGACTTGCTGCTGGACAACCTGGCCAGCTTCAATGCGCTGCGCCAGCAATTTCCCGACGACTGCACCGACGCAGCGCCGGATGGCGGCTGAAGTTACACCAAACCACTGACCACGGTGGGGTGCCGCAACGCCAGGCGCAACTCCTGCTTCATGCGGGTGTTCACCATGCGCCGGGACTCATTCATGAAGCTCAGCAGCATCAAAGGCAGGTGTGCCGAAGCGCCCTCACGGGCGATGCGCGGCGGCCGCGCCAAGCCATACAGATCGGCGGCCAGGTCAAAATAATCACCCATCTTCAGGTCGCTGTCGTCATTGACGTTGTAGACCCGTTGCCGGGCACCATGCCACAGCGCCCGGCAGCAGGCACGCGCAAGGTCATCTGCATGGATGTGGTTGGTGTGCACATCGTCCGGGGCCTGCAATACCGGAGTCCCTTTCAACAAACGGGCGCGGGGCGTGCCGCCTTCGCGGTCTGCGGCATAAATACCCGGTATGCGCAGAATGCTGATCCGTACGCCAGCCGCCAGCCCCAGAAAGCGCATCTGGGCTTCCGCATGGACTCGCCTTTGGGCGCGCGGCGTGTCAGCATGGACCGACCGGGTTTCAGCGACCCACGCCCCGCCGCAGTCCCCATAGACGCCACTGGTGGAGCCATATACAACGCTGAGGGGCTTTTGCCGCAATCGCAAGGCACGCACCAGTGCCTGCGTGCGCAAATCGCTCCAGCCCTCGGATCGCGGTGGCGCCAGGTGCACCACTCGCGTGGCAATGCCGGCCAGCCTGCGCAAGCTTGCGCTGTCGTCAAGATTGCCCTGTAGCGGTACCAGCCCCTGGGCCCGCAGTTCCACCGTCCGTTCAGATTGCGACGTCAGCGCCAACAGGCGCACCCGATTGCGCATTTGGCCTGCCACGCGCAGGCCTACGTCGCCACAACCGACAATGAGGACGCGTTCGCGACGAAACCGGGAAGGCAAGGCGCCGAGGGATGGCTGGTTTGAAGGCAAAATCGCTGATCCGTTTCAATAGAAGAGTTCCGAGGATACCTACAAGATGACCCCAAGCAATTCAGACGCTCCACTTTTTTCAGTCGTGGTGCAACCCAGCGGCCGCGCGTTTGACGTCGCAGTTGGTGAAGCCGTGCTGGCAGCGGGCATCCGCCACGGCATTGGTTTGCCCTACGGATGCAAAGACGGCGCCTGTGGTTCCTGCAAATGCAAGCTGATCTCCGGTTCGGTAGTCCACGGAGCGCACCAGCAGAAGGCCCTCAGCCTGGAAGAAGAAGCGGCCGGTTTTGTACTGACCTGCTGCGCGCACGCACAATCCGACCTGGTGCTGGAGTCGCGTCAAGTGACCGAGGTGGGCGCGCTGCCCATCAAGAAAATGCCGACCCGGGTGATTTCGCTGGTCAAGAAGTCCGACGACGTCATGGTGCTGCAACTGCAGCTGCCGGCCAATGACAGCTTCGCCTACCGTGCCGGCCAGTACGTGGAATTCATTCTGCGCGATGGCGCGCGGCGCAGCTACTCCATGGCCAGCGCCCCCAATCTGGGCCCCAGCATGGAGCTGCATATCCGCCATATGCCCGGAGGCAAATTCACCGACCAGGTTTTTGGCACGATGAAGGAAAAGGACATCCTGCGCGTCGAGGGCCCTTATGGATCGTTTTTCCTGCGCGAAGACTCCACAAAACCCATCATCCTGCTGGCCTCCGGCACGGGCTTTGCGCCCATCAAGGCGCTGATTGAACACCTGCAGCACCTGGGCACGGACCGCAGCGTCACCCTGTACTGGGGTGGTCGCCGACCCTCTGATCTGTACATGCAGGAGTGGGTCACGGAGCAACTGCAAACCATGCCGACGCTGCGCTATATCCCGGTCGTATCCGACGCCACCGCGGAGGACCACTGGACGGGCCGAAGCGGTTTTGTACACCGAGCCGTGATGCAGGACTTTCCTGACCTCAGCGGCCACCAGGTGTATGCCTGCGGCGCGCCCATCGTCATCGAATCGGCCCGCAGGGATTTTTCCGCGCTGGCCCAACTGCCACCGGAAGAGTTTTTTGCCGACGCATTCACGTCCGAGGCCGACAAGGTCCAGGCATAAAAAAAGCCACCGCACCGGTGGCTCTCTTGGTTGGCGATGCGGCCTATTCGCCCAGATAGGCTGCCCGCACCCGGGGGTCGGTCAGCATCTCTGCGGCAGCGCCCGACATCGTGACAATGCCGGACTCCATCACATAGCCGCGATTGGCAATGCCCAGGGCGCGGCTGGCGTTTTGCTCCACCAGCAACACCGTCACGCCCTGCGCATAAACATCCTTCACCACCTCGAAGATCTTGTCCACCATGATGGGCGACAGGCCCATGGATGGCTCATCCAGCAGCAGCACCTTGGGGCGGCTCATCAACGCGCGGCCCATGGCCAGCATTTGCTGCTCGCCACCCGACATGGTGCCGGCCAGCTGGTCCTTGCGCTCACGCAGGCGCGGGAAAATGGTGAACATCTTCTCCATGTCGGCGGCGATGCCGTCCTTGTCATTGCGGATGTAGGCGCCCATTTGCAGGTTCTCGATGATGGTCATGCGGGTGAAAACCCCGCGACCTTCCGGCACCATGGCCAGGCCCTGCTTGACCAGGTCCCAGGGGCCCTGGCCACGAATGCTCTTGCCCAGGTACTCGATATCGCCGGCATTGATGGGCAGCGTGCCCGTGATGGCCTTCATGGTCGTGGTTTTGCCCGCCCCATTGGAACCGATCAGGGACACCAGTTCGCCCTCATGCACTTCAAAATCCACGCCCTTGACGGCCTGAATGCCGCCGTAGGAAACCTTCAAGCCCGTAACCTTGAGCAAAGTCTTTGTTGTCATTGTCTTGTTCTCCTGAAGCCGCCTAGTGGCCGCTGGTGCCCAGATACGCTTCAATCACTTTTTCATTCTTCTGCACATCCGCCGGAGTGCCTTCGGCAATTTGCTTGCCGTAGTCGAGCACGGTGACGCGGTCACACAGCCCCATCACCAGTTTCACGTCATGCTCAATCAGCAGAATGGTGCGGTTGTCCTTGCGGATGCGGTCGATCAGTTCGCGCAGCATCACCTTCTCGGTCGCATTCATGCCGGCGGCGGGTTCGTCCAGGGCGATCAGCTGCGGATCGGTGGCCAGTGCACGGGCAATCTCCAGACGGCGCTGGTCGCCATAGCTCAGGGTGCGGGCCTTGTAGTCCGCAAACTTGCCGATGCCAACGTAGTCCAGCAATTCCTGCGAGCGCTTGGCAATCGCGGCCTCCTCGGCCTTGAAGCCAGCGGTACGGAAGACCGCCCCAATCAAACCCGAATGTGTGCGGATATGGCGTCCGACCATCACATTCTCCAGCGCCGTCATTTCGGCAAACAAGCGAATATTCTGAAACGTGCGGGCAATACCGGCCTTGGCCACGGTGTGCACGGCCGTAGGTTGGTAGGTCTTGCCAGCCAGCTCAAAGCTGCCACTGTCTGGTGTGTACAGGCCGGTCAACACATTGAAAAATGTGGTCTTGCCAGCTCCGTTGGGGCCAATCAGTCCGTAAACCTGGCCGCGTTCGATCTTGATGCCTACATCACTGAGAGCCTGCAGGCCACCAAATCGCTTGGAAACGCCGGAGACGTTGAGTACTGTGTCTGTCATTTTGGTAATTCCGTTCAGCTCTTCACGTTCTGCAGGGACTTGCCATGTTCAGGCGATGGCCACAACCCGCGGGGGCGTGCCAACATGACGATGATCATGGCCAGCGCAGTCAATAACTGGCGCAGGATGGAGGCATCCAGGCGCCCGCCCGACATCTCCTGCAACGGACCCGCCACATAACGCAGCACCTCGGGCAAACCCGACAACAACACTGCACCCAAAATGACGCCAGGCAAATGCCCCACGCCACCCAACACAACCATCGCGACAATCATCACGGATTCCATCAGGCTAAAAGACTCGGGGGAGATGAAGCGCTGGAAGGCGGCGAACATGGCACCCGACACACCACCAAAGGTCGCACCCATACCGAAAGCCAATAGTTTCAGGTTGCGGGTGTTGATACCCATGGCCTTGGCTGCAATTTCGTCCTCACGAATTGCCATCCAGGCGCGGCCGACGCGTGACAACTCCAGGCGGTGACAAATCACGACGCTGATCACAACCAAAGCGAGGAATAGGTAGTAGTACAGCGAAACTGACGAAACTTCAAAACCAAGTACCGACAGCTTCTTGCCCAAGTCGATACCAAAGAAATGCAGGGAGTCGATACCGAGAAGCCCTTTCGGTCCGTTGGTGATGTTGATCGGGTAATCCAGGTTGTTCATGAACACGCGGATGATTTCACCAAAACCCAGCGTCACGATAGCCAGGTAATCACCCCGTAAACGCAGGGTTGGGGCGCCCAAAAGCACGCCAAACAGGCCCGCAATCCCGGCGGCCACCGGCAAAATGACCCACAGCGACATGTGCAGGCCGTCCGGAAACATCGCTGCCAAGGCCGGGAAGGTCTCGGTCAGATGGGGCGAAGCCATCAGACCATAGGTATAGGCGCCAATGGCGAAGAACGCGACGTAACCCAGATCAAGCAGACCCGCGTAACCCACCACGATGTTGAGGCCCAACGACAGCAGCACAAACAGCAAGGCCATATCGAGGATACGCACCCAAGCGTCGCCAAAGCCTTGCAGCATCAGCGGCAGTATCAGCAAGCCAACGGCGGCGGCCAGAAATACCAGAATTTTTTGTTGTTGTTTCATGTGAATGTGCTCCTCAAGCCCGGTCCGCCACACGCTCACCCAGCAAACCGGAAGGCCGCAAGGTCAACACGATGATCAGGACGATGAACGCGAAAATATCGGAGTAGTGGCTGCCAAGAACGCCACCGGTCAGGGCTCCGATATAGCCCGCTCCAATGGACTCGATCAGACCCAACAGGATCGCACCGACTACGGCGCCGCCCAGGTTGCCAATACCGCCAAACACCGCGGCTGTGAATGCTTTCAGACCAGGCAGAAAGCCCATGGCATGTTGGGCCGTACCGTAGTTGGATGCGTACATAACACCTGCAATGGCGGCCAACACGGCGCCAATGATGAAGGTTGCCGAGATCACCATATCGGGCTTGACGCCCATCAGCGCTGCGACACGTGGATTCTCCGATGTGGCACGCATGGCTCGCCCCAACTTGGTGTAGTTCACCAGCCACATCAGAACCGCCAGAGACACGGCGGTAAAGCCCAGAATCATGACCTGTGTGGGCGAAATAACCGCGCCACCGATTTCAATGGGTGTGTTGGACAGCAGCGTAGGATAAGACTTGAAGTTGGGCTTCCAGATGATCATCGCCAGCGTTTGCAGCAAGATCGACATGCCCATGGCGGTCAGCATCGGCGCCAGCTTGGGGCTGTTGCGCAGGGGGCGGTAGGCCACCTTTTCGATGGTGAAATTCAGCACCGCTGCCACCACGCACGAAATGATGAGCGCAACGATCAGGATGATGTAGCCGGGCGTGCCAGGCATGGACTCCTGCATCATGCCGATGATGCTCCAGCTGGTCAGCGCACCCACCATCATGACTTCGCCATGGGCAAAGTTGATCAGGTTAATGATGCCGTACACCATGGTGTAGCCCAGTGCAATGAGCGCATACATGCTACCCAACACCAGACCGTTGATGATCTGCTGCAACAAAATATCCATAGAAATTCTCCGAATTTTGGCTGACGCCCAAGTCACCAATGTTTAGGGCAGCAATTTGACGATGCGTGGGACGCCTTGTGGGCAACACCAGCTCTCAAGCAAAAAGCCTGCCATGTATGGTGGTACGACAGGCAAGTGGGAGGATTGTAGCCACGGGCCTGCGCCAATCGTTGGGCCAATCCCTTGGGTTTACCCCTAGCGGCAGGGGTGCATCAGTCGAAGCAGCGGGAAGTTAGCGCAGCTAATACTCGGGGCCGTTCGATGGCGTGCGCACAGGCTGGGCCGGTTCCTGCGACTGCCCGCCGGCCTTCTCCGCATTGCGTGCCTGCAACTGCCTGAGCTTCTCGGCAATCCGGATTTCAAGGCCCCGCTCCACCGGACGGTAAAAGACCGGCGCCGGCATGCCGTCCGGAAAATAGCTTTCGCCCGCCGCAAAGCCGCCCTCTTCATCGTGTGCATAGCGGTACCCCTTACCGTAGTCCAGGGTCTTCATGAGTTTGGTGGGAGCATTGCGCAAATGCAGGGGCACCGGTCGCGAACCATCCTGTTTGACCAGGGCCTTGGCTTCCTTGAACGCCTTATAGACCGCATTGGATTTGGGTGCTACAGCCAGGTACACCACACACTGCGCCAGCGCCAACTCACCCTCGGGCGTGCCCAAACGCTCATAGACCTCCGCCGCATCCAGCGCCATGCGCAGCGCCCGGGGATCGGCCAGACCGATATCCTCACTGGCCATACGCACCAGCCGCCGGGCCATGTAGCGTGGGTCGGCACCACCGTCGAGCATGCGCACCAGCCAGTACAGCGACGCGTCCGGGTCCGATCCCCGCACCGACTTGTGCAGGGCGCTGATGGAGTCGTAGAACTGCTCACCACCCTTGTCGTAGCGCCGCATGCGCTCGCCCAGCACCTTGACCACCCAGACGTCGGTGACCTGTTGCAGGCGCTGCTGCCGGGCGGCCACGGCCAACGTCTCCAGCGTATTCAGCAGGCGCCGGGCGTCACCATCGGCGTAGGCCACCAGCCGCTCAACTGCTATATCTTCAATAGCAGGAAGTTCAGCATTGACGAGGGCTAGCGCCACAATTTTCTTGAGGTCTTCGGCTGAGAGGGGCTGCAGGACGTACACCGCGGCCCGTGACAACAGCGCCGAGTTGACCTCAAACGACGGGTTCTCGGTGGTGGCACCAATGAAGGTGAACAGGCCGCTCTCCACATGCGACAAGAACGCATCCTGCTGGCTCTTGTTGAAACGATGGACCTCGTCCACGAACACAATCGTCCGGCGGCCGTTGCCCAGCGCAACCTGCGCCTGCTCCACCGCCTCCCGGATGTCCTTGACGCCGCCGAGCACGGCGCTGATGGCAATGAACTGGGCGTCAAACGCGTCCGCCATCAGCCGCGCAATCGTCGTTTTGCCAACGCCTGGCGGCCCCCACAAAATGCAGCTGTGGGGTTGGCCAGACTCAAATGCCAGGCGCAGCGCCATGCCCTCCCCCAGCAGGTGCTGCTGGCCAATGACTTCCCCCAGATTCTTGGGGCGCAGGCGTTCGGCAAGGGGTGCGGCGAGGGCGGGATGGGCGTGGTTCACAACGGTGCAGCAAATGGACGTGCCCCAGTTTAAACGTCGGAACCGTGTTTCAGAGGCCAGCCCCTAACTGGCCACGGACTTGATCTAGGGCAAAAAATTCCGGCACTGGCCGTCCTACATTGGAAACAGATTTCTAAAAAACCAACCCAACCTGCGGAGACACCATGCCGACACCCTTGATGATGAATTCAATTGACGCTGCCGTGGACCACGTGCTGGACGTGACACCGGGCGACATCGTTCTCGGTATTCCCCTGGGCGTTGGCAAGCCCAACCCTTTCGTGAACGCGCTGTACCACCGCATCAAGGCCAACCCGGCCCGCAAACTCAAGATCATCACCGCGCTGTCACTGGAAAAGCCGGTCGGCAAAAGCGAACTGGAACAGCACTTTCTGGCACCCTTGGTCGAGCGCGTGTTTGAGGACTACCCCGACCTGGAGTACGTCAAGGATCTGCGCGGTGCCGGCCTGCCTCCCAACATCGAGGTGTGCGAAGTCTTCATGAAGACCGGTGACTATCTGGGCAATGAGGTGGCCCAGCAAAGCTACATGTCCACCAACTACACGCACATTGCCCGGGACATGGAGTCCCAGGGAATGAATGTCATGGCACAGGCGGTTGCCGCCAGGGAAGACGAGAGCGGGCTGCGCCTGAGTCTCTCCAGCAATCCGGACGTGGTCATGGAGGTGATGGACAAGTTTCGTGCGTCGGGCCACAAGATCACCGCAGTGGGCGTGGTCAACCAGAGAATGCCCTTCATGCCCAACACGGCCGAGGTAACGCCGGATTTCTTTGACGTGGTGGTCACCGATCCCGCGGGGACCCATGCAGTCTTCGCACCACCCAACAACAAGGTCAGCCTGGCCGACTACGCCATTGGCCTGCATGCCTCCAGCCTGGTGGCCGATGGGGGCACGCTGCAAATCGGCATCGGATCCCTGGGCGACGCCATCGGCCAGGCCCTGATCGTGCGCGACCGGCATAGCGCCGAATACCGCCACATCCTGGAGTCGCTGTGCCCAGACGGACTGGCCGGTCGCGAGCTGGGCCGCTTTGACAAGGGCCTGTATGGCTGCTCCGAAATGTTCGTCAACGGCTTCCTCAAGCTGATCGAGGCCGGCATCATCCGCCGCGAGGTGTTCAGCGACGTGGTGCTGCAGCAGTTGCTGAACCGCGGAGTCATAGCGGACGAAACGGTCACGCCGCAAACCCTGCGTGCCCTGCTGGACGCCGGCCGCGTGCGATCGCCCGTGGCGGCGGAAGACCTTGCTTACCTGCAGCGCTTTGGCGTGCTGCGCCCGGACGTGACGCTGGACGGCGAGCATCTGGTGCTCGACGGGCAACGCTGCAGCGCCAACCTGCACGAGGAAGATGCCTTCGATTGCGTCTGCCAGCACATGCTGGGTTCGCGGCTGCGGGGTGGCATCGCCATGACGGGCGGATTTTTCCTGGGGCCCCGCGATTTCTACGAGCGCCTGCGCACCATGCCCCCGCAAGAGCTGGCAAAGATCGACATGACGCGCATCGACTTCATCAACCAGCTCTACGGGCAGGAAGACCTCAAACGCGCACAGCGTCGTAAGGCGCGCTTCATGAACACCACGATGATCATCACGCTGCTGGGCGCGGCAGCCAGCGATGCGCTGGAGTCCGGCCAGGTGGTCAGCGGGGTTGGCGGGCAATACAACTTTGTCGCCATGTCGCACGCCCTGCCCGATGCGCGCCTGATCATGATGCTGCGCGCCACGCACGACAACAAGGCCGGGCTGAAGAGCAGCATTGTGTGGAACTATGGCCATGTCACCATACCCCGGCACTTGCGCGACACCGTCATCACCGAATACGGCGTTGCCGAGCTGCGCGGACAGTCCGACAGCGAAGTCATCAAGCGCCTGATTGCCGTGGCCGACTCCCGCTTTCAGGACGAATTGGTCAAGCAGGCCAAGGCGCACGGAAAACTGGATGCGCACTACCAAGTGCCGCAGCGCTACCGCAACAACCTGCCCCAGACGCTGGAAGACAAGCTGCATCCCTGGGCCGAAGCCAAGCTGCTGCCTGACTTTCCGTTTGGTACTGATCTGACGCCCGACGAGTTGAAGATCGTCCGTGCGCTGAAGAAACTCAAACACGCCAGCCAGCACCCCTCGGAGCTGCTGTCACTGGTATTCAAGAGCTTTTGGGAGGCCAAGGAAATGCCACAGGCCTACCTGGAACGCCTGGGTCTGGCCGATGCCCACAGCTTCAAGGACACCGTCTTGCGTCGGCTGTTGGCGGGCAACCTGTAGGGCGATCGGCATCGCGTGGTGGCCATCTGTTAAAAGGATGGCGATCCCACCACGCTTTACACCGCCCCATGTCCGCTATCTCTACCGTTTTCGGTTCCGACAACACTGCCCCGCAGCCTACTGGCCTGCATTGGACCGACTCCGGGCAAGCCTGTTCGGCACTGTGGCGCTCAGAGCGCGCCGCGCTACCGCCCAGGAAGGTGATCGTCGCCGACGACACGATCACGGCCGACGCCGCTTACCGCTTGGCCTGCGAGGGTACCGCCCTTCTCTGGCAAGGAGATTTCCAGAACGCCCGCCAGCTGCTACAGGCCATGGCCCGCCGCGTCGACCAGCCCGCCAAACGCACCCACCGCAAGCAAACTGCCAAAGTGGCCATCGCGGCGCACACGCCATCGACGGACCCGTCGCAAAGCGCCTTCAACCTGCACCGCCAGGCCCAGGCGCAACGGGCGCGGGTCCTTGGCATGGTGTTGATACCTTTCAATCCCGACTTTGGCATCGCGCTGCGGCGTGCGCCCGATGCACGCCAGGCATGCACGGAAGCCTGGGGCGCGGCCGATCCCGCCGCCGGTGTGTCGGTGGCTTCGCTGCGCGAGTTGCTGGGCCTGATCAGCGCGCATGAATGGCGCAAGAACGGCGTCGAAATTCCCGTGCTGGGCGCGGCACCCAACAACCGCATCCACCCCCACTACGGCGTGTTTTCTCCGGTGCGCGGGGAATACATCGCGCTGGTAGCCAATGCGCTGAAGTCCAAGATCGTTCGTACGGCGTTTGATATTGGCACGGGCACCGGTGTTCTGGCGGCCGTCATGGCCCGCAGCGGCATCCCCCACATCATCGCGACCGACCTGGACCCGCGTGCGCTGGCCTGTGCGCGCGACAATTTGCAGCGCTTGGGTGTGAACGAAAAAGTGGAACTGGTGCAGACCGACCTCTTCCCGCAAGGCCTGGCCGATGTCATCGTCTGCAACCCGCCCTGGCTGCCGGCTCGGCCCAGTTCACCGGTTGAACACGCGGTGTATGACGAAGGCAGTCGCATGCTGCTGGGGTTCCTGAAAGACTTGCTACAGCACCTAACACCAAGCGGCGAAGGCTGGCTGATCCTGTCTGACCTGGCCGAACATCTGGGCCTGCGCTCGCGCACCGAGTTGCTGAACGCGATTGAACAGGCCGGCCTGCTCGTCGTCGGCCGACTTGATGCCAAGCCCGTGCACCCCAAGGCACAGGACACAACCGATCCCCTGCACGTGGCGCGCGCCGCGGAAGTGACCTCGCTGTGGCGCCTGGCCGCCAAATAGCCTGAGCCCAAAAAAGAAAAAGCCACCAGTCTTGCGACTGATGGCTTTCCAATTTTGGCGGAGTGGACGGGACTCGAACCCGCGACCCCCGGCGTGACAGGCCGG
>ERZ724520.357-NODE-357-length-24836-cov-19.163432_pt1 | contig 24836 bp, 17 predicted proteins | sample MGYA00376053_ERZ724520 | MGnify/ENA primary metagenome ERZ724520 (study PRJEB28724, sample SAMN07190886) | activated sludge metagenome | isolation source: activated sludge of sewage treatment plant in Hong Hong | place: USA: Christiansburg, Virginia | collected...
TTCTACTTTCAAATTCCTTTGGCAATTTCACCAATTCTTCTTTAGGTAAAGCTTTAAAATAATCATAGGTAATTTTTAAGCCTTCTGCCCTATCAACAGTTGGTTGCCAACCTAAAATTTCTTTAGCTTTAGTAATATCTGGTTTACGTTGCTTTGGATCATCAGTTGGTAATGGTTTGTAAATAATTTTCACAGATGAACCTGTTAATTTCAACACTTCTTCTGCAAAATCTTTTAACGAAATTTCGTTGGGATTGCCAATGTTTACAGGCATTACATAATCGCTCAATAACAAACGATAAATACCTTCAACCAAATCGCTTACATAACAAAAACTTCTGGTTTGGCTACCATCACCAAAAACTGTTAAATCTTCGCCTCGTAAAGCTTGACCAATAAAAGCAGGCAATGCACGTCCGTCATTCAGCCTCATTCTTGGTCCATAAGTATTAAAAATTCTAATAATTCTTGTTTCTACATTGTGAAATGTATGATATGCCATTGTAATAGCTTCTTGAAAACGTTTGGCTTCATCATAAACTCCACGTGGCCCAATTGGATTTACATTGCCCCAATATTCTTCTGTTTGAGGATGCACCAATGGATCGCCATAAATTTCACTTGTACTTGCCACTAAAATTCTTGCACCTTTATCTTTTGCTAAACCTAGGCAATTGTGTGTTCCATGAGATCCTACTTTTAAAGTTTGAATAGGAATTTTTAAATAATCAATTGGGCTTGCAGGCGATGCAAAATGCAATATATAATCTAGCTTTCCTGGAATATGAATAAACTTGGTGATATCGTGATGATGAAACTCAAAATTTTCTAAAGGAAAAAGATGTTCAATATTTTTTAAATCACCCGTAATTAAGTTATCCATTGCAATAACATGATAACCTTCTTTAATAAACCTATCGCACAAGTGAGAGCCTAAAAAACCAGCAGCACCTGTAATTAATATTCGTTTCTTTTCCATTTTCTTTTTTATGTTATCAGCTAAAGAAATGCTTTTCAACTTTCGTGGCGTCGCACCCTTCAACCATATATCTTTATTGATCAAATGAGTTACTCTTAATTTCAAATTAAGAATTTGAAATCAGAGTTTTTTATGGTCTACCAACACTTTCGTAATGATAACCCATTTCTCTAATTTGATTTACTTCAAATAAATTTCTACCATCAAAAATGGCTTTATTTTTAAGAGCCGATCCAATTTTTTCAAATTCTGGTGTTCTAAATTCAGCCCATTCTGTAGCAATAATTAATGCATCGGCATTTGTTAAAGCATCGTATTGACTTTCTACATAAGTAATTTTATCGCCAATTTGTTTTTTCACATTTGGCATACCTTCTGGATCAAAAGCAGTAACAGTAGCACCTGCAGCAGTTAATGCATCTATTAAATATAAGGCTGGAGCTTCTCTAATATCATCGGTATTGGGTTTAAAAGCCAAACCCCACAATGCAAAATGTTTCCCTGCTAAATTGTTGTTGAAATAAGCATTAATCTTTGGCATTAAATGTAGCTTTTGTGCTTCATTTACTTCTTCAACAGCTTTTAAAATTTGAAAATCGTAATTTACTTCTTCCGAAGATTTTATTAAAGCTTGCACATCTTTAGGGAAACAACTTCCTCCATAACCAATTCCAGGAAATAAAAATCTTTTTCCAATTCTATCATCACTACCAATACCTTTTCTAACCATATCAACATCGGCTCCTAAACGTTCACACAATTGTGCAATTTCGTTCATAAAAGAAATCTTAGTTGCAAGAAACGAGTTGGCTGCATACTTGGTTAATTCGGCACTTTTTTCATCCATAAAAATTACTGGATTTCCTTGGCGAACATAAGGTGCATACAATTCGCCCATTAGTTTTTTTGCTCTTTCACTTGATGTTCCAATAACCACTCTATCGGGTTTCATAAAATCATCTACAGCAACGCCTTCACGTAAAAATTCAGGATTGCTCACTACATCAAATTCAACTTTTGCATTTGCAGCAATTGCAGCATGTACTTTATCTGCTGTGCCAACAGGTACAGTGCTTTTATCTACAATTACTTTATAATCGGTTAATATATTTCCTAAGTCTTTTGCAACTCCTAAAACATATTTCAAATCTGCACTACCATCTTCACCTGGAGGTGTAGGCAATGCAAGAAAAATAATTTTAGCATCGGCCACACCTTCTGCTAAATTGGTAGTAAATTTTAAACGACCTTCTTTTAAATTTCTTAAGAAAATTTTCTCTAAGCCTGGCTCATAAATTGTAATTTCTCCATTGCTCAATTTATCAACTTTGCTTTTATCAATATCTATACAAGTAACTGTATTTCCTGTTTCTGCAAAACATGTTCCTGATACTAAACCAACATAGCCGGTTCCAACAACTGCAATTTTCATTGATATTTATTTATTATTTATAAAATTTAAAACTTGAGTAGTAATATAAGATAATTGTTCTTCGTCTAACTCTGTATGAATTGGCAAAGAAATTACTCTTTCTGTTAACCAATCTGTGGTTTCTAAATTCACATTGTTCAATCCAAACGATGCAAATACTTTTTGTTTATGACCTGGTACAGGGTAATAAATCATTGAAGGCACATTCTTCTCAGCTAAATATGAACACAAAGCATCTCTATCAACACCTTCTAATTTAAGTGTATATTGATGGTAAACGTGATTACTATATGAACTATCTACAAAAGGAATTTTAATTTGGGGATGATTGGCAAATGCTTTGTTGTAAAAGTCAGCAGCATTACGTCGTGCTGCTATGTACTCATCTAAATGTTGCAACTTAATATTTAAAATTGCAGCTTGTATGGCATCCAATCTTGAGTTACAACCAACAATATCATGATGGTAACGTTTTTGTTGACCATGATTGGCAATCATTCTTAATTTTTCGGCAAGTTCGGCATCATTGGTAAACATTGCACCACCATCGCCATAAGCACCCAAATTTTTACTTGGATAAAAAGAAGTACAACCAATATGCCCCATTGTACCAGTTTTTTTAGTTGTTCCATTGCTAAAAGTATAATCACAACCAATGCCTTGTGCATTGTCTTCAATTACATATAAATTGTGTTCTTTAGCAATGGCTAAAATTTCTTCCATTGGAGCAGCATGACCATATAAGTGAACTGGAACAATGGCTTTTGTTTTTGGAGTAATGGCTTTACGTACAGCTTCAGGATCTATACAAAAAGTTTCAGGATTTACTTCAACAAAAACTGGTTTTAAACGCAATAAAGCAACCACTTCTGTTGTAGCAATATAAGTAAAAGATGGAGTTATTACTTCGTCGCCAGGTTGTAAATCCAATGCCATCATGGCTATTTGTAAAGCATCAGTTCCATTTGCACAAGGAATGGTAAAACCACTTCCATGGTAAGTGTTTAATGCAGTAGCAAAGTCTTGTACCACTTTACCACCAATGTATTGAGCACTATCTAACACTTCGTGAATGGCTTCATCAACAGCTGACTTTATTTTTAGATACTGTGTTTTAGTATCTACCATTTGTATTGGCTTCATATTATAAATTAAGTGGCGGCGAAATTACTATAAAAAACGATAGAATTCATTACTGAATTGGGGGAAATCAATAAATGAGTAACTAAAAAGTTTATCTATTAAATTGCAGCAATAATACAACTGTTTTGAAAATATTTTACAACCTTTTTATACGTATTTATCCCTTTATTGCTCAATTAATTGGTGCAAAAAATACAAAAGCCAAACTTTGGGTTGATGGAAGAAAAAATATTTTCTCCAACCTTACACAAGCTTTTTCTACCAATAAAAGCCCTGTAATTTGGGTACATTGCTCTAGTTTAGGTGAGTTTGAACAAGGCCGACCAGTATTGGAACAACTCAAAAGCAGTTATCCTCAACATAAAATATTGCTCACTTTTTTCTCTCCATCGGGTTACGAAATTCATAAAAACTATGCTTCTGCCAATTGGATATTTTATTTGCCAATGGATAATGAAAAAAATGCCACTCAATTTTTCAACATTGTTCAGCCCCAATTGATATTGTTTGTGAAATATGATTTTTGGTATTATTATTTACAACAAGCTCAACAAAGAAAAATTCCATTGTTGTTAATTTCTGGAGTTTTTAGGCCAAATCAACCATTCTTTAAATGGTATGGAAGTTTTCATAAAAGTATGTTGCACTGTTTCACTCATTTTTTTGTACAGAATGAAGAAAGCAAAAACTTGCTTCATTCTATAGGAATTGAAAAAAATGTAAGTGTTGGTGGAGATACTAGATTTGATAGAGTTTTAGAAATTGCAGAACAAGAAATTAATATTGAACTGATAGAAAAATTTGCTGGCAATCAACCACTAATTGTAGCAGGAAGTACTTGGCCTGAAGATGATTATGAACTGAGTCATTATATTAATTCTAATGAAACATTAAAATGCATTATAGCTCCACATGATATTAATAATGAACGAATTAAACAATGCCAACAAATATTTTTAAATACAATTTTATGGAGCGATTATAGCAAAAATGAAACAACAGACAACAAAGCTCAATGTTTAATAATTGACAATGTTGGTATGCTGAGTAAGTTGTATAAATATGCAACCATTGCTTATGTTGGTGGTGGTTTTGGAAACGATGGTGTACACAATGTTTTAGAAGCTGCAGTATTTTATAAGCCAGTAATTTTGGGACCTGAATATGAAAAATATATTGAAGCGATTGAATTGCTAGAAGCTGAAGGTGCTTGGAGCATTGACAGCACCATTGATTTAGAAAGCAAAATGAACGAATTACTTACCAATACTGAATTGTATAAAAAAGCCTGCAATAGTGCAGGCAATTACGTACAATCAAAATCGGGAGCTACGAAAAAAGTGATTGAGTATATTTACGAGAACCGTCTTTTAACCAATTGATCAAAAATTTTAACGGCTTCTACTTCTTCTAACCAACCCAATTTTACTTTCAATTCTCGTTGAATCCAATATTCGGCTTCGGGATAAATATTAAACGAGTTGATGGTTTTAATACTACGTTCATACATGGTTTCATCGCCTCTAAACAACTCATTAATAAATAAGTATCTATCATTAATGCCAATGGCTTTTCTTAAATCTTTAACAGGCGTTCCTTGCAAAATTGCAGCTACTTCTGTTTTATTTTCTTTCAGCTTATTGTTAAAGTCTTCTTTTTCTACTTCTTGATTCAACGTATCCTTTAATTCAAAAACTTCTTTTTTGGCTATGGTTATTTCTTTAGCTTCTGGTTCTAGTTCTACATGTTGTGCCAATGTTGGCACTGTAGCAATAGGATCGAATAACCAACTTGTATTGTTGGGTATTGAAATATTGTTGATTGTAGCGGTTTCAACGGGTTCAACAATTGGTTTTTCAACAAGCTCTTCAACTTTAGGCAACTCAACAACGGGTTCATCAATTGTTTTTTCAACAATTTCTAAAGGTTTTTCTTCTGTAATTATTGAACTAAAAGTAACTGGTTCTTCAGCTATTACATTTTCAATATTTACATGGGTTGTTTGAGCAAAGCCAATATTGGTAGGCATAGTAATAGATACTTTACCTAATGTAGTTGTATTATTTTGTTGCTGTAATTCTGCAACCAACATTTGTGCAGTAACCAATAAATGCTGGGCATTTTGGTTTGTTGCAAGTTGTTCTTGTAATTTGTGAATAAGTGTACTCACTCTTTCCATTGGAAATTTTACATTTGGGGCGTTAATAAAATATTTTCTAAGCCTTAAAGTTAACGAGCTTTTACAAACAAACGAAAGTTAAATATAATGTTTATAGAACCTAATATTAGTGGAGAACGAAGAGGATGGATTGAAGTTGTGTGTGGCAGCATGTTTAGTGGAAAAACTGAAGAATTAATTAGACGTTTAAAACGTGCCAAAATTGCCAATTTGAAAGTTGAAATTTTTAAACCTGGCATTGATGTTCGTTATGATGAAACAAAAGTTGTAAGCCACGATGCCAACTCTATTCAGTCTACCCCTTTGTCTAACTCACAAGAAATTTTGTTGTTAACAGAAGGTGTAGATGTTGTAGGCATAGATGAAGCTCAATTTTTTGATGATGAAATTGCCAATGTTTGTGAAACATTGGCAAGTAAAGGAATACGTGTTATTGTTGCTGGTTTAGATATGGATTATTTAGGCAATCCGTTTGGACAAATGCCCAATCTTTTAGCGAAAGCTGATTATATTACCAAGCTTCATGCAATATGTGTTAGATGTGGAAATATTGCCAATATCTCGTATCGATTAACTGAACAAGAAGGCCAAGTTTTATTGGGAGAAAAAGACATTTACGAACCAAGGTGCAGAGTTTGTGCTGCAAAAAAAGCACTCAAATAAATGTACAACACAAAAAATCCAGTAAATATTTACTGGATTTTTTAATACGTTTTATTTAATTTTTTAAGATCAGCTAATCATCTCTTTTGCTACTCATCAATCCTGGAATTGCAATTCTTATTCCACTTGTAGTGCTACCGTTAGCTAAAAATCCATGCACATAATCTACTCTAATTATTTTAAAAATATTTTCTATACCAAACATAGCTTCATAATAATGTTCATTTTTATTAATGTGTAACGCATTGCCACCAACAACAAAAAACCAATTCCATTTTTTGAGTAAAGGCAATTTGTTAGTAAGTAAACCATTTAAATGATACTCTGCATGAACAGTTGTAAAGAAAGGTGCAGTATTGCTATACTGATAATAGGGTGCCAATTGAAAACTGTTTAAATAACTAGACGCTTCAACAGTTTGGTTGCCAATATAATGCTGATAATCTTGTATAAAAACTGCTTTATCATTTATAAAACCACCAATGGTTGCTTTGTAACTAAACCTACCTCCAAGTTTTAAATTTAAATTATCGCTAATAGAAAAATTCCATTTTGCAAAGTCAACATCGCTGCTTAAAAAATTAGGAATGCCTTGCGTTAAACTTGTAGTGAATGTTGGATATTTTGAACCAAGACTAATTTTTCTATCGGGCAATTCTATGTATTTTGTTCCTGGTCGCCATGTTGCACCAATAGAAAATATTGATGCTTTATGGCTTTTGAAATTGTTGGCAATAATTTCTGTTGGATAATTTGGTGTAAATATTCTGCCTTTATAATCTCTCCATTTTGTAGGGTCACTTAAATTTTCAAGAGGCAATCTATCCTGATATTGAAAACTAGCAAAAAGAGAAATACCATTGCCAATACCCGCTGTATACCTTATTCTACTAAACCAAGCTTCATAAATTTTTAAGTAATTTCTTGCAAATTGTAAGGTTGCCCAAGAATTGTTTCTTTCTGTAATTGGCTGTTCGTTGTTAATTTGAAAAACTCTTTTTCCGCCAGAAATACTAATTGTATTCAAGTATTTTTTTCCAAAATTTATATTGCTCGTTATATGAGCATTGAAATGTTTATTGCTAAAACCATAACGTATGTATGGGCTAATTAACAGAGATTTTCTACCAGAAAATCTTTTTCTGTATTCAGGTGAAAAATTAATTGCAATGCCTTCTACAGTATTGTAATTTATGGTAGACATTAAAGGCTCAATTGTTATAGAAGATTTTTGTTTTTGATTGCTGAAAGTTTTACCTGTAAGCAACAAACCTGTTAATGTAAACTTATTTCTTATTCTATCTATTGAATCTAAATATTTAGGATCTTTTCTTACTTGCTCCAAACTATCTTTTTTCTTATAATCTTTTTCTTCTGATTCTGATAGAGGAATTGGCCTCACGTCGTCCCAATATTCTTTAGATTTTTTGTTGGCACTATCGTTTACTTTGATAATTACATTATCGAAAAATTTCTTTTTAAAAGCAGGTTCAATATTAAACTGATCGTACACTTGTACAAAGCTGCCAAAAAAATCGAAGCCTAAAATTTTTCCTGCTGGCAATATTACTTGTTGCTTAATTACCCAAGTATTTTTTAATGGAACATACAATTGTTGAATGTGAAGAGTATCTAACAGTTGCATTTGTTGTTCTTTGAGTAAATACAACTCTGTGCTTTGAATTCTCCATTCATTTTCTATAATTGAAATATAGCCAGAAAATAAAGGCTCGTATTTACGTTTTGGAATTACTTTAATTCGGCTTACTTCTCTCCCATTTTCAAAAAAAGTTCCTTCAAACTTATACTTATAAAAGTTCAACGCATTGTTGGCAATTGGAGAAACAAAACCTCGTGGATTTAAGCCTCTACCCAATGAAATCATGTTTTCGTAAAAAGAAAATATTTGTGGGCTGCTAAATCCAAACCCATCGCTATTGCCACTAACTCTTGTTGATATTACTTCAACTTTTGCATCGTTGGGTTTTTCAACAGCATATTTTGCAATGGTTTCGCTCAAAAAAAGCATTTTCTTTTTGCTTGTATCACCATCTTCAAAATCTACAGTTTGCCCCATAAATTTTTTAGGATAATTGCGTAACTGTAATTGACCTTTTAAATACACTTCACATTCAAATTTTCTAATTTCATTTAAATGTTCTTCTCTTTTTTTAATGGTTTTTCTAATAATTTCATAAGCAGGATCTTCTCTACCTGTAGTTACAACAACTCCTGTTAAATTATAATCTTGATTTTCTAATTCAAAATTCAAAACAATATCTGCATTGGTAATTTGTACTTTTTTTTCAATGGATTTATGCCCAATATGCTGACAAATTAAAGTATAGTTGCCTTGCTTTAGTTGCAAAGTATAAACGCCTTTGCTGTTTGCAGTTGTTCCACTAGCGGTTCCTTTAATTACAATGGAAGCATGTGGTAAAATAGTACCATTTTTTTCGGTAATTGTTCCTGTAATTTTTTGAGTATATCCAATTTTAATTATTGTAAAAAAACAAAGGCAAAGGGTAAAGAATTTTAGCATTGAAGTTATTTAATTAAAAATCTATTTATTTAAAAGTTGCAACCTAATACTTTATGTATTTACTCAAAAAAAAATTATGTTAAACATTTAATTTAAAATGAAAAACTTTCGCCTAAAAGATATGTGTATTGGTATCGTTTGCATAGAAAGAAGATGTTTAAAGTCAACTATTCAAAAAATATTGGATAGAATTGTTCAAATTTTGGTGGCTAAAAAAAAAAATAAAAAAATCAGTTTGGATTTGTGTAGTTTTGAAAAGATTGAAATACCACTTTTTCAATTTTTTATCTGCTTAACTACCTCTGTACAATAACTGGTTTTTCCAGAATTCACAAACTTTTTTTTAATTAAAGCATCACATAATGTGTTGTTATTTTTTATTATAGACTCAAAACTGCTGTATGAAGAAATTGTCATTCTCTCTGTTTAAATGCACAAAAACCATTGGGCTTTTACTCATTTACTTATTGTTTGGTCAAATTAACAATGTCCAATCACAAATTATTAATGAAGGTTTTGAAGAGGCCGATTGGAGTGCTTTGCCCAACTCATCTAGCGGGGCTATTGCCATTACTGCAACAAGTGCCAATAGTACCATGAGTTACTATTATAATAATGCAAGGTCTAGCTCAGCCTTTACTACCAATGCAAGTATATCTTCATTTTTTAGTAGTAGTAGTAACGCAGCAAGTAGTACAAGAACTTCATATACTGTATATTACACATCTAGTGGTATAAATACTTCCCCTAATTATGGTACTTGGTGGTATTCAAATGGAACCACATCTAGTGATACCAAATTAAATAAGGCACATTCTGCTTCAACCTCATTTCGATTAGGTACTAGTGGTTATTTAATTACGCCTGTTGTAAACAATGGAATTTCCTCTTTAACTCTTTGGATGGCTCCTGCAGGTTCTTTTTTTGTAGGTGTTAATACCAATACAGCGGCAACACAACCTACTTATACTAGCAATGGAACCAACACTTTAGGTGGATTTACCTATTATACTCAATCATTCCCAGGTTCTGGCACTGCAGGTTATTCATCAATGCACTCCTTTAATATTCCTGTCACTTTTAGTGGGCCATGTCAAGTAGGAGTTTTTAATGGATCTAGTTCTGGTATTTTTTTAGATGATCTTATTATAACAAGTTTTGATACTGGTTCTTTACCGGGATTGGTTTTAAACACTGCATCTTCAACTGGGCAATCTACTGGCATAGCAGCTGCCACTATTGCTTCAAATATACCATTACCTTCCTCTACCATATTTAAAAGTGGAGTTATTTGGAGTACAAGCAATAGTCCTTTACCCGATACAAGTTTATCTACTAAAACTACAAATGGTCCTGCAGGTGCTGGTGTTTTTTCTGGAGCAATAAATGCTTCAATTGCTGGCTTAACAGCAGGCACAACCTATTTCTTAAGAGCTTATGCAGCAACCTCTGGTGGTTTAGTGTATAGTAATGTTTTACAATTTACTACTGCACCGCCTGTTGTTACTACACTTACAACAAATGCTGCTACTAATGTAAATTCTCTAAGTGCAACTAGCGGAGGTGTAATTGTTATTGATGGAGGTGCAGCTATTACTGCTAAAGGTGTTTGTTGGAATACAGCAACAAACCCAACTATTGCTAATAACTTAACAACAAATGGTTCTGGCAATGCTCCATACACAAGCTTGTTAGCTATATTGGCACCTAATACAACTTATTTTGCAAGAGCTTATGCAACAAATAGTATTGGTACAGCTTATGGTAACGAAATAACGTTTACAACGCCTGCATCTAGCCCTACACTACTTGCATTACCCAATACTTTGGCATTTGGAGATGTAACAGTTAATACCAATTCACTTGCACAAAGCTTTTCACTAACTGGTGCATCTTTAACACCAGCAGCAGGAAATATTGTTTTAAATGCACCTGCTCACTATCAAATTTCATTATCTATAAATGGCCCATTTGGTGCATCTGTAAGTTTGCCTTATGCAAGTGGTACTTTAGCAACAACAAATGTGTTTATGCGTTTTAGTCCAACAGTTTTTGGAACACTAAATGCTACCCTACCAATAAGTGGTGGTGGTGCACCTGCAATTGGTGTTGCTTTAACTGGTAAAGGTGTACAATCGCCAAACGATTTTTCTAATAAAGGAACAGATTTTTGGGTTGGGTATGCAAACCATGAAGATATGTATAGTAACGCTACTACCATTAATTCTAATGGCGGCCCTCAAAAAATGAATTTATATTTTACAGCTGAACAAGATGCTATTGTTAATCTAAATATTCCAGGTTTAAGTTATACTGCACCGCCAATCACAGTACTTGCAAATACTGTTACTACTTTTCAATTACCTAATATTATCAGTAGCCAATATGCTCAATTATATCAAGAAGGTAAGTTTAATAAAGGCATTCATATTACGAGCGATGTGCCAATTGTAAGTTATGCCCATATTTATTCAAACTACGTATCAGCAGCAACATTGTTGTTACCAACAACAACTTGGGGTACAGAATACAATACATTTAATTGGACTCAAAACTCTAGTCAAAATAGTACTTCTTTCAATTTCTTTTTTGTAATTGCTAAAGAAGACAATACTGCAATTGAAATTACGCCTAGCTATAATTCAGTTGGTGGATTAATTGCAGGAAATGTATTTACTGTTATTTTAAATAAAGGTGAAGTCTATAATGTTTTGGGAAGTCAAGGCAGTGATTTTACTGGTTCTAAAGTAAAATCAATTGACTGTAACAAAAAGATTGCAGTATTTTCTGGAAGTGGTAGAACAGATTTGGCACCTTGTAGTGGAACTAGTAGCGATAATTTATTTCAACAAGCAATACCGAAAACAGCTTGGGGTACTAAATACTTAACTAGCAGAACTGAAGGAACTGTAAGAAATAATATTTATAGAATTGGTGTTAGCGATATTACAACAATTGTAAGCGTAAATGGAGCAAGTTTACCATCTTCAACTTATCCAGCTACTTTACAAAATAATTTTTATTACGAGGTTGAAGATTCAATTCCATTGGTTATTACAGCAGATAAACCTATTACTGTTGCTCAATATATTAAATCGAGCAATGGTTGTATTAACCCTGAACCAACTGCTAATTTTGGAAGATTTAATGGCGATCCAGAAATGATTTTTATTAGCCCAGTCGAACAAGCAATTAATAAAGCAATTTTATATTCGTCAGCAAATCAAGATATTGTATTCCATTTTATTAACGTAATTATTCCAACATCTGGTGTTGCAAACTTTACCTTAGATGGTGTAAATATGGCTAGTAAGTTTAAGCCACATACTGATCCTAGTTTTTCGTATGCAACTTTAGATTCTTTAAATGGCAATATATTATTAGCTGGTCAGCATATAATTCAATCAGCACAACCTTTTAATGCAATTGCTTATGGATATGGTGATAATAATAGTAGAAATAGCGACCCTCCAAGAGAAAGCTATGGTTACAATGCTGGAACACAATTAAGAGATTTAACACAAACTTTATACGTACAAAATCCTTACGCCATTAGTACAGATGGAAAGACTTGTAAAGATGTAGACTTTAAGTTTAGAGTTACATTACCGTATGCTACTGGAAATATAAATAGTTTGGTTTGGAATTTTAATAACAACCCTAACTTGTTGCCAAGTAATTCCAACGTTACACAAGTTGCTCCAACTGCCGATAGTAGTTTTATAGTTAGTGGTAAAACAGCTTATGTTTATTCAATACCTACATTGTATAAATTTAATGCAACAGGGGTTTACACTGTTAAAGTAACAGCCAATGTTACTGATTTAACAGGATGTAGTGGAGCAAAAGATTATATTTTTGATATTACTGTTGTAGATGGTGTTATTGCAAACTTTACCAACAACAAAAATTTCAGAATCTGTTTAGGAGACTCAACAAGATTTGTTGATGCATCCAATGGTCAAGGTTTTCCTTTAGTAAAATGGCAATGGAATTTTGGCAACAGTACAATTGATAGTGTTGCAAACCCTGTTCGTTACCTACCTACAGTTGGAAATTACAACGTAACACTTAGAAGTATTAATTCTCTTGGTTGTTATGCAGATGTAACTAAAACTGTTGAAGTGCTTGCTTTACCAACATCAAACTTTACTTCAAACACTCCAGTATGTTTAGCAACACCTATTACATTCAATAGTTCAACAGCAACTGGTGGTGGAGGTTCAATTAATGCTTGGCAGTGGAGCTTTGGAGACAATAGCAATGCTACAACACAAAATCCATCAAAAACATACGCTATAGCAAACACTTATACTGTAAAATTATTGGTGACCACAGCCGATGGTTGTAAAGATTCTGTTACTAAAGCAGTTACTGTTTTACCAATACTTGCTGCTCCAGTTGTTACTAGTTCAAACATAACAGCCAATAGTATTCAGTTTAATTGGTTAGCAATTACTGGTGCATCTGGTTATCAAGTATCAGTTGATGGTGGTGCTTATATAACTCCATCATCGGGCTCAACAGGTTTATTGCATGTGGTAAATGGATTAATTCCAAATCAAACAGTTAATATTAGTGTAAGAGCATTGGGTACATTAGCTTGTCAAAATGCAACAGGTATAGGTACAGCAAAAACCTTATTACCAGATGTAGGAATTTTTGTACCAAATACATTTACGCCAAATGCCGATGGCAAAAATGATGTCTTAAAAGTATATGGTAATTACATTGCTAAAATGAACTTACAAGTGTATAATCAATGGGGCGAAAGAGTTTTTGAAACCAATGATATTGCTGGCGGTTGGGATGGCAATTATAAAGGCAAACCACAACCAGTTGGCGTTTACATTTATGTGTTAAGAGTTGAAAATAACAATGGTGAAGTGGTTACTAAAAAAGGTTCAATCAACTTAATTCGTTAATCAAAAAAATTCAAATTCATTTTTCTTAAAATAAGTATATGAAAAAAATAATTTTAATATGTTTTGCAGTCTTCGTAGGCCTTATTACTAAGGCTCAGGTTGACCCACATTTTTCACAATATTATGTTTATCCATCCTGGTTAAACCCTGCATTAACTGGTGCAATTGATGGCGATTATAGAGTATCTGCCATTTATAGAAATCAGTGGGGCAATATTGCAAATGGTTTTTCTACAATTGGTTTATCTGGAGATTTTGTAACCAATAAAAATTTAAACTTTGGTGGTAGTGTTTTACAACAAACTGCAGGTAATGGTGGTTTTACGTACACTACAGCTCATGCATCAATTGCATATACTGGAGTTCGTTTTGGTGTAAATGGAGACCAACGTTTGGTATTTGGTTTACAAGGAGGAATGGTGCAAAGACGTTTCAATACTTCTAAATTTCAGTTGGGCGATCAATGGTTTTCTGCAACTGGATACAATCCAAACAGTCCAACCACCGATATTTTTGCAAGCCCAACATCAACTGTGTTTGACGCTGGTGCAGGCATTATGTATTACGATGCTTCTCCCAATAAAAAAGCCAACATTTTTGCAGGTTTCTCTGCATCACATATTACACAACCCGATGATAAATTTTTAACTTCAGGAACAGTAGTAAGTAAATTCCCTATTCGTTATACAGCACATGGTGGTGTAAAAATAAAAGCAAGCGAAAGTTTAAGCATTACACCCAATGTATTGTACTTGCGTCAGGGCAATTCAGAAGAAAAAATGATTGGTGCTTATGGTCAATTAAAAGCTAGTGATGTTACAGATGTTTTATTGGGCTTCAATTATCGTTTTGATGATGCATTGGTGCCTTTTGTAGGATTTTATTACAAAAGTTTTACACTTGGATTAAGTTACGATATTAACAATTCTCAACTGAGCAAAAACATCGGTTCTGTGAATAGTTTTGAATTTTCTTTATCATACACTGGAAGAAAATCAAAAGATTTAAGTAGTAAGAATTTCATTTGTCCACGTTTATAACAAAGGAAATTTATTACACCAACACTATCACAGTACACAAATAAAAAAACATGAAAAAGCCCTTAAATATATTTTTGTTCAAAAGCTTATTTGCAATTGTTCTTTTTGCAATGAGCAGTTCAATTTCATTGGCACAATACGTGGCCGATTACAAAAGAAATGCTGATAAATACCATGCAAAAGGCGATTGGTATAGTGCTGCAACGTATTATGAAAAATATTTAGAACAACAAAAAAAGCCTTCCTCTTCTGGTTACGAACCTTATACAGTTCAATCAAATACTGCTAGTAAGAAAAATAAAAAAGCAACTGCTGGTGCTGTAAACGACAATGAAGTAATTTATAGAATTGCAGAATCGTATAGAAAGCTAACTGATTATGGTAAAGCATTACCATATTACGCACAAGCAATCAATTTCGATAAAGCTACTTATCCCCTAGCTGCATATCATTATGCAGTTTGCTTACGTGCAAAAGATCAATATGCAGAAGCTGAAAAACAATTTCAAAGCTTTTTAAATAGTTATAAAACGAAAGATGAATATAGCGAACAAGCAACTATAGAATTGGCAAATTGCAAATTCATTCAAGCTGAATTAGCAAAAACAGGTGCAAATGCTTACAAATTAGGAAAGCATAGTTCAAACTCTGTAGGTTCTAATTATGCAGCAACATACTCAAATAATGAAATAATTTTTACATCTTCAAGAGCCGATAGTAGTGTATTGACTGGTAAAAATAAAAATCCGTTTGTAAACAATGTTTATTCAACATCAGGAGCAACAGTTCAAAAATTAGGTTTGCCTTTTGAAGTTGGAACAGAACAAGGTGCAGCAAGTATTACAGCAGATGGGAAGAGAATTTATTTTACAAGATGGATTAAAAAAGACAATCAAACCACAGCCTCAATTTATTTAAGTGAAAATAAAAATGGTAGTTGGGGCGATGCAGTTAAACTTGGAAGCAATGTAAATGCTGAAGGTTTTAATAGTAAGCAACCTTTTGTAAGTGGCGATGGTAAATACTTGGTATACTCTTCAAATAGAACTGGTACAATTGGAAAATACGATTTATGGTATGCTCCTTTAAACAGTGATGGTGAGCCAGGTTCTTTTACCAATTTGGGTGCTACTGTAAATTCAAAAAGTGATGATGAAGCTCCTTATTACAATGCAGCTTCCAACTCATTAATTTTTGCTTGTAATGGCAGAGTTGGTATGGGTGGATTTGATTTGTTTGAAAGTAAAGGTTCTTTTCCTTCTAGCTTTTCAACGCCTGTTAATTTAGGTCATCCTGTTAACTCAGTAAAAGATGATATTTATTTTACCAACAAGGGTACAATAAAACTTTTACAAGATGCAATCATTAGTACCGACAGAGGTTCTGCTTGTTGCTTAGAATTGTACACCATTAATAAAACATATAAAAAGTTTGTTACTGGTATTGTGCAAGATTGTAAAACAAATTTACCGTTAGCCAATTCAACAATTACAGTAGTTGATAAAGCAAGTGGAAACAATGTAATTGCTCAAAGTACTGACGCAAATGGTAGATACTTTTTTGAAGTTAAAGCTTTTGAAGCAGCTACCATTAATGCTAGTAAAGCAGATTACAACAATGGCACTTTATCATATACTGGAGATGTAACTATTGGACCAGATAACGATACTTTAGTAAACGCTTTATTGTGTTTAGTACCTATTGAAAAAGAAGTTCCAAAAGATACACCAATTGTACAACCAAACCCAGAACCTGAACCATTGGATGAGCAAACTGCTTTATTCGATTTTAATAAATACAACTTAAGAAAAGAAACAGCAGTGATGTTAGATACTTTAGCTAGTATTTTAAAACGTGAGAAAAACTTAGGATTAGAAATTTTAGGATATACAGATAAATTAGGATCTCCAGAATACAACTTAAAACTAAGCCAAGAACGTGCCGATGCTTGTTTAAGTTATTTATTGAAAAAAGGTGTTGATGCCAATAAATTGAAAGCAACTGGCAAAGGCGAATGTTGCCCAATTGCAGAAGAAACTGTGAATGGAAAAGACAATCCTGCTGGTCGCCAAGCAAACAGAAGAGTTGAATTTAAAATAAAACTTAAAATGTAATTATAGCCTTTAAAAAGCCACACGAAAAAGCCCGATTTGAAAATTCAAATCGGGCTTTTATTTATACAATTTTTAAAAAAAATTACATAGGATCTCTGGTTAAATGAACTTTTACCATATCTGAATAATGGTTTTGTAATTGGTGTACAAAATGCACATCTGGATTATGCCTTTTATCTTCTCTATACCACATCTCCATGTGAGAAAAATCACCTGTATGTGGCAACACAATTCTAAAAGAACCTTTCATGTATTTAGTTGCTGTTTCTCCATCTTGCTTAGTAAAGCTAAGTCTCATTAATTGTTCATCACTTAAAGGAATAGGATGTAAATGTTCTGAATCGTACCAAAAAGCTTGTACATCGGTGGTAACTTCAATTTGTTTTTCATCGCCATTCAAATCTGTTACTTCACCTTCCGAAAGTTTACCTTCATATTCGGCAATTACATAATCGCCCACTTTTAGTTCATTAAATTTTATCATATAGCATTTCGTTTTAGAGTGAGAAGATAAAAAGAAATTATAGAAGGAAAAATATTTTTTTTAAAGGATCCGTTTTATTTACTTTCACTTTACAATTTAAATAAAAAATATGTCGAGCTTGTTTCCAGAATTTTTCGAGTGCAATGAATATCTGATTGATGAAAAAGTTACTTTTTTACAGTTTGAAAATGAGTATAAAGTTTACAACGATTTAGGCGTTCAAATTGGAGCAATTAAACAACGTGTAAGTGGTTGGCATAAAGTGTTAAGACTACTACTTAATAAAGCGATGTTGCCTTTTTTATTGGAATTGAAAGATACAAACGACAACCTTTTAGTAAGTGTTGAACGTGGTTGGACCTTTTGGATGTCTAAAATTACCATCATCAATAGCAATCAGGAAATTGTTGGATACATAAAACAAAAATTTACTTTTTTAAAACCACGTTTTACCATTTTAAATGCATCGGAAGAATTAATTGGTGAAATTTCTGGCGATTGGAAAGCTTGGAATTTTAGTATAAAAGATGCAGGTGGAAATGAAATTGGATTCATCAATAAAAAATGGGCAGGTGCCATGAAAGAATTTTTTACATCGGCCGATAAATATTATGTAAACATTCATCCTTCTTTTAATGAAGATCAAAATAAAATAAATATAGTTGCAACTGCAATTACCATTGATATGGTTTTAAAAGAAAGCAAATAGATATAAAATCATTTTATAATTATGCTTACACATATTCTTCCCAAATTACCCATGCGTAACAAAACTGTTACAGAGGATTTTTATATAACCAAATTAGGGTTTAAAAAAATTGGTGATTTTGAGGGATATTTAATGGTATTAAAAGATGCTATTGAAATTCATTTTTTTGAATTTCAAACACTCAATCCTAAAGAAAATTATGGGCAAATTTATATTCGAACAAATGCTATTGAACAGTTGTACCAAGAGATGATGGATAAAAAATTATCTATACATCCGAATGGCAGTTTACAAATAAAGCCTTGGGGACAAAAAGAGTTTTCTATGCTCGATCCAGATAATAACTTAATTACATTTGGACAAAGTATATAAGAACGAAATGTATATTTTATGAATTCACTTTTGTACCCCAAACTCTAAACATTCTAGGCAAACTCATTAATGTGTTTTCGTCTTCTGTAAATTGTTTTAATTGCTGTAGTAAAGTATTGATTGCTTCAAGTTCAATTAACGATGCTGCAATTAGTTTTTGTTTAATTTTCTCTAGTGTTAAGTATGCCATCCATTTACCAGTTCCTTTTGTAAAAACAGGTTGTATTATTTCAAACTGAATATTGGTTAACCCAACTTCCTTAAACAACTCAATTAATGATGGCCCTATTTCTGCATTGCCACCATTTAATTCAATTGCTTTAGAATACAATTGCATATAAGTAGTAAAAGCTTCATTTGTTGGATAACAAAAATGACCACTAAATTGTAAATCTTCTATTACAACAATTCCATTTGGTTTTGTGGCCTCAACCATTTTCTCTAAAGCCAACTTTGGGTTGTTCAAATGCGATAGTAAAAAACGTGCATAGCTAATATCAAATTCATTTACATAATTTAATTCGTATGCAGTTTGTGTATTAAAACTTACATTAAAAATTTGTTGTTTAACAGCATCTTGTTTGCATAAATCAATAATGCTTTCATCGAAATCAATTCCAATTACTTTTCCATTTTTATCTACCATTTTTGCAACCATTAAAGCTACATTTCCACCACCACAACCATTGTCTAAAAAATACATATTTTCTTTTAACCCTAACTTTTCAAGCAAAGTTTTGGTATACGAAAACAAAGCATCAGACAGTACATTTAACCTAGCTTTTCCTTCTTCCCCACCCTCAATAATGTAATGGCTATTGTCTTCTTTCATACAATCAAAATAAACAATTAATTAGTAAAAATAACAAACCTATTTTTCAATAAACCACCACATGCGTTTGTTTAATAATTCCCATTACAAAAACACTTTGTACATTGCCAATATTCTCTCCTTGGCTCAATTTATTTACATGAAAATTATAATAAGCATCCATATTTTCAGCAACAACTTTCAACATAAAATCAAACTCACCCGAAATATTGTAACATTCAATTACTTCATTTAATTCGTTGATTTGTTTAATAAACTTCAGCCCTGCATTCTTGCTATGTTGCTTTAGCGATACATAACAAATTACCATTAATCCTTTATTTACTTTTCCATAATCTACTAAGGCTGCATACTGCTTAATTATTCCATTTGTTTCCAATCGTTTAATTCGTTCATGTACAGGTGTGGTACTTAAATGTACTTTTTCTGCAATTTCTTTTACAGTAGTTCTAGCATTTTGCTGCAATAAAGCCAAAATCGATAAATCAATTTTATCGAGATTGAAATTTGTAGTAGTTGTTTGTTCTGTTTGGTTGGTTGTAGCCATAGCTTAAAAGAATTTTATTCTATAATAATACTTAAAAATATACATTTATACTAAATTATTGAATGATTACATTCTTTTATTCTGAAAATATATCTTTGCAATTCAAATAATTAATCAAATGTCAACATTATCAAAATCAATCGATTTTAGCTTACCCTACAAGGTAGCTGATATTAGCCTTGCAGCATGGGGCCGTAAAGAAATTAGATTAGCCGAAGCAGAAATGCCAGGTTTAATGAGTATTCGTGAAGAATATGCAGCAACTCAACCTTTAAAAGGTGCAAGAATTGCTGGTTGTTTACACATGACCATTCAAACTGCAGTTTTAATTGAAACTTTAATTGCCTTAGGTGCTGAAGTTAAGTGGAGTTCTTGTAACATTTTCTCAACTCAAGATCAAGCTGCTGCTGCAATTGCTGCTGCTGGTATTGGTGTTTTTGCTTGGAAAGGTCAAACACAAGAAGAAGCTGATTGGTGTATTGAGCAAACATTGTTTTTTGGTGGTGCAGACAGACCATTGAACATGATTTTAGACGATGGTGGCGATTTAACAAATATTGTTTTAGATACTTACCCAGAATTGGTTGCCAACATTAAAGGTTTATCTGAAGAAACTACAACTGGTGTTCACCGTTTATACGAAAGAATGGCAAAAGGTACTTTACCAATGCCTGCAATTAACGTAAACGACAGTGTTACAAAATCTAAATTTGATAACAAATACGGTTGTAAAGAAAGTTTAGTAGATTCTATTCGTAGAGCTACAGACGTTATGATGGCTGGTAAAGTTGCTGTTGTGGGTTCTTATGGTGATGTTGGAAAAGGTTCTGCAGCTTCTTTAAAAGGTGCTGGTTGTAGAGTAATTGTTACTGAAATTGATCCAATTTGTGCTTTACAAGCTGCAATGGATGGTTTTGAAGTAAAACCTATGATTAAAGCAATTCCTGAAGCAGATATTATTGTTACTGCAAGTGGTTGTAGAGATTTAATTACTGAAAAACATTTCAGATTAATGAAAGACAAAGCCATTGTTTGTAACATTGGTCACTTTGATATTGAAATTGATATGGCTTGGTTAAACACTAACTATGGTCATACAAAAGATACCATTAAACCACAGGTTGATATTTATACAATTGATGGTAAAGATGTAATTGTTTTGGCTGAAGGTCGTTTAGTAAACTTAGGTTGTGCTACTGGTCACCCAAGTTTTGTAATGAGTAATTCATTTGCAAACCAAACTTTGGCTCAATTAGAACTTTGGACAAATACCGACAAATACGAAAATAAAGTTTACGTTTTACCTAAACATTTAGATGAAAAAGTAGCTCGTTTACACCTTGCTAAAATTGGTGTTGAATTAGATGAGTTATCTACTGAACAAGCTGCATACTTAGGTATACCTCAGTTTGGACCATTTAAGTCTGATGCTTATAGATATTAAGGTTAGTCAATAATCAATAGATTAATAGACGATAGTAAAAGCCCACTTCAAAAGGAGTGGGTTTTTGCTTTTTTGAAAAGGTTACAACTGTCTTGTCCAAATTTAAGTGACGAATAATCGTCAACTTATTTCAGGACAAGACAATTACTAAACCCTTTGAAAAATTTCAGAAAATGAAATAAAATGAATCAAGCAAACAAGTTTTATTGAATCATTAATTTTTCGGTTTTTAAATCACCATTGGTTGTAATAATTTGAACGGTGTAAAGCCCTTTAGCAAATTGTTTAGTATTAATTATTAACTTTTCGCTTGATACTTTGAACTGTTTAACTGTTCTTCCTAAGTAATCAATGATTAATAATTGATTAGCATTGGCACATTCAATGGTTACAATACTTGTGGCTGGATTAGGATATATTGTAAATTCAGCATTCAACCCTTTTAGTTCAATTTTTTTTACTACACTATAACTTACTTTTCCATCCTTATCTATTGCTTCCAATCTATAATACAAATACTTTGTGCCCAATTCCAAATTTCCAATTTCATCAATAAACGAATAACTATTTTCTATTTTATTTTTCGCATTAACATTACCAATATTTATAAAATCTTTTCCATTAACACTGCGTTGAATATTAAAATGAGAAACATTTATTTCATTGGCCGTTGTCCAAATATTTTCAATTTTTTTGTCATTTTTAACCTTTAATTCATAACTCAGAATTTGTAGAGGAACTGTTTGAGAAACAGTGCCTTTCATTTGTACATTTTTAAGCATTGCATATCTTCCTGTACTGCTACTGCCACATGCATAATACAAACGAATAGTTAATGTTTCACCAACACCAATATTTACACCGTCTCCTGCATTTAGAGCTAGAGAATAAGAAGCAGTTGGTCCACCAGTTTGATTACTTAATAAAACAGGTGTGAGAAAACCACCGTTTGCTGTACCAGCAAGCGTTAATCCTGTTCTATCAATTCCTCCAGTAACATCAGAAGAGTCATTTACAAAATTTGATCTTGAGTATACAGCTGCTAACTTTATTCCAGAAGATGTATTGTAAAATGCTGTTGTTAAAATAATTGAATCTATTCTTGCCATATATCCAGTTGATGGGGTAACAGTAAATTGTTCATAGAATGTTCTATTTAAAATAGATCCAGGGCCACCACTTCCTGTACCCCAAGAACCATCACCATTTGTTGAAGCACCAAATGCTTGTCCAAATTGAGTAGAGTATGCAGGAATATTGGTTAGTTGTGTGCCATTACTTGAATACAATTTATTGAAAGTTGGTATTGTAGCTGTTAACCCCATTGCTCTTACAGTAGCATTGTCGTTGTTATCAGTTGTTAAATCCCATTGTTGTAGTACACTAAAATTAAGTAATGGGGTGCTTTGGGTAACTCCACTTACTGTTATACTATCGGTGATAGTAGATGCTGAACAAGTAGTTGTAAGTAAAATATTACCAGTATAAGTATTGGCTGTTGCAGCATTTAATCTTACATAAACTATCGTATTTGCAACACTTCCAGCAACTTGTGTTAAAACAATTGGATTCACACTCCAATTCGTATTATCTAAACTTATCTCAAAATTTGTAGGTGCAGTAATGGTTACATTGTTTAAAAGATTAACCGCATTTACTACAAATGTTTGCGATGCACTTGGTGCAGTTGAGCCCTGCAAAAAGTTAATTAAATTTCTTGTGTTTGTAGTTGTTGTTGGTACAGATGATACCTCAATTGTATCTGTATAAGTAGTTGAATAACTAGTTTTTGATGCTTTTACAAAATAAAAATAAGAGGTACAACTTGGTGGCACACCATCTACACCTACAAAATTTATGGCTGTATCATTTAAAGCAGTTGATGAACTTAATAATTGATAAGATGTTTTGTTATCAATACTTCTATACAAATCATACGTTACACCAGTTACAGCCCAGCTAATGTTCCAGGTAAAATTAGTATTGCTACCACTTTTTACCCCTTTAAAATTAGATATGGCAAGTTCTGGATTGGCATAACTACAAAAATCTGTTCTCACACTGCAAGGGTTCCAGCCATTAAACATATTTGGAATGTTGTAACCAACAGTATCGGCATTTGTGAATTGTTGGCTCCAACTAACACGGTTGCTAACATTTGCCAATGTTCCATTAATGTTTTTAGTTTTAAATTCAGCATAGGTAATTACTGATGTGTTGGTTGTAGCATCCCAAATTGCCCAGCCCGCAGGATTAATACTATGACTCATTGCAGTATTAAAGAAAACAACTTTGGTGTTAGAAGTTACACTACTATTACTATTACCCCAAGGGCGACCTAAAACATATAATGTGCCACCCGTATTGGCAGGCATTACACAATCTCGAAACAGATAGCCATACGTTTGCCCTGGTGGTGTATTGGCAGCGGTTATATAAGAATTTCCAATTCCTGTTCTTGTTTTTGCATAAATAACGCAACTATCGTAAATAGCAACTGCATTGCCATAAATAAAATCCACAATGCCATCTATATAACATTTGTAAAAATAATTACGAGCACCATTTGTGCCTTTGGTTAGCAGTGTATCTTGCATTCCAATAAACCTACAATTTTTAAAAGCAACTCTATCTGCATTCACAAAAACTGCCAATGCTTGCGAGGCTGACCCTATTGCATAAGCACTATCAAAATTGTAAGTATTGATAAAAGAAACATTTAAAGCAACAAAATCAGTTGCATTTATAACTATTGTTGCACTATTTTGACCACTTGTGCCACCACCTGGTAATGGCCTTGAAGCATAATCATTGAAGTAAATAATTACATCGGCAACACTTTCTCCAATTAGTTGAATATTGGGTTTGGTACTTGGAACAATAACTTTTTCGTTATACTTGCCATTTTTAATATATATAACCCAAGGCGTTGCACTGCTACTTGGTGAAGCATCGATTGCTGCTTGAAGCGTAGTAAAATCTCCACTACCATCCCTTGCTACTGTTTTATTATATTGTGCATCTGCACTAAAGCATAAAAAGTAAATAATGGCAAGCAGAAAAAATTTTTTCATAACAAACTATGTTTTAGCATTGAAGGTAAAAGAAATTTGCTCTTGTGCAAAGTAGAATTCCGTCATTCCACGCCGACTGAAGCTAAATTTATAAATAAAAGCTATCAGCCTTTGTTATATGAGTTTATTGAAGTTTTCCTGAATACTATTTAAATCTAAGTTTCAATAGTAATTGATTTCGACAAGTTTTAAATGCTGCTTTAGCAGTGCTCAACCTAATAACCATTCTATTGTTTAAAGACATATTATGCTGAAAACAAGGCAAGTTTGAACTACTTTATAATTAACTTTAGCAGTATGAAAAAGTGGTTGTATTATTTTCTGTTAATTATAGTTCAAGCATGTTCGGTTAATAAA
>ERZ724520.361-NODE-361-length-24766-cov-4.173445_pt1 | contig 24766 bp, 24 predicted proteins | sample MGYA00376053_ERZ724520 | MGnify/ENA primary metagenome ERZ724520 (study PRJEB28724, sample SAMN07190886) | activated sludge metagenome | isolation source: activated sludge of sewage treatment plant in Hong Hong | place: USA: Christiansburg, Virginia | collected...
GCGCGCATACCATGCCACTGATAATTCAGTCTATTTGAGCCCACTCTAATGATTTCCACCTCATCAGTAGTCTCATGAGAAGCGAGTTTTTTATCGTGTCTTGAAGTAATAACAGTCACGTGATACCCATTTTTTACCAAACCTCTTGTTAATTCCCAAAACAAAATCTCTCCACCCCCAATATAAGGGTAAAAGTGATCAATCACAAAGAGAATATGAGGGTTATTTTTTGACATTACGACTATATATACAATGAATGAGCGATATCAATAATAATGCTTACTTATGGGATTATTTACTCAAAAAATGTTCATAGCTAGCTTGGAGTCCAATGAGGAGATCTGTACTAGATTTCCATCCTGTAGCCTCAATTTTACTTACATCAAGTAATTTTTTGGGCATACCATCGGGTTTAGTAGTATCAAATACTAGTTCTCCTTCATATCCTACAATATCTTTGATGATAGAGGCAAGCTCTTTGATAGATATATCTTGTCCCGTACCTACATTGAGGAATTGTATTTCTTCGTAGTTATTCATGAGCCATAAACACGCTTGAGCTAGATCATCTACATAGAGGAATTCTCTTCTACTGTTTCCGCTACCTCGTATTACTACTTCTGGAGTTTGAGTGCTTTTAGCTTCATGCATTCTTCTGATAAGACCAGGTATAACATGAGAATGTTCCGGATCAAAATTATCCCCTGGTCCATACAAATTGGTAGGCATACAAGAAATAAAGCGTTTATTGTATTGAGTAGAGATATATTCACAAAGTTTTAACCCTGCTATCTTAGCAATAGCATATCCTTCATTAGTAGGCTCACATTTCCCATCCATAAAATACTCTTCTTTCATAGGTTGAAGACATTCTCTAGGGTAGATACAACTTGACCCTAAGAACAATAGCTTTTGTACTCACGATGTATGTGCGGATCGTATCAGATTATTTTGAATTTGAAGGTTTTCATAGAGAAAATCTGCTGGATAAGTCATATTAGCTTTTATACCTCCTACTCTAGCAGCACAAACAATTACATAGTCAGGTTTTTCTGTTTCATAAAAATCTTTCACAGCTTGTGTATCCAGTAAGTTTAATTCTTTTCTGGTTTTTAAAATCAGATTATCATATCCTTCCGCAAGAAGTAATTTTGTGATAGCTCCTCCTACAAGACCAGTATGTCAGGCCACATAAATTTTTGAATTTTTATTCATGTTCTATAAGAGATAATAATAAAGCTATTTCTTCCTGTGTATATTCAGGACTATTACCAAAATAAAATCCTTGTTGATGGATTAGACTAGAATTAGTCGTTTGCAGATTGGGACCATAGAGCTCTTTCCAGAATAATTGTTGAGTAAGATCTCCTCCTACAATAGGTCTAATTTCTACTCCTGCATCTTGGAATTTCTCTATATATTTTTGCAATATTTGTCCAGATTTACAAATTACTGGAAGTGCAAAATTAGAAAACAAATCAAGATGAGTTATTTGAAGAGGATAAAAATCAGAATTATTATTGATAGCAGTAATAAATCTTTGAGCATTTATTTCTCTTGTTTTTATAGTCTCATCAAGATATTGTAACTGCTCACATCCCAAGAACCCAGTAATTTCATTGGGTCTTAGATTATAACCCAAAGTATAGAAAGTGTATTTACTATAGAATCCATCGAGCTGATATTTATCCCTCATTGCGCTTTGTCTGTCTGGAGAAAGATTTCTATCTCGCCCATGGGCTCTGGTCATTATTAGCATATCATAAAACTCTACATCGTCTGTACAAACCATACCTCCTTCTATTGTAGACATATGATGTCCTACATATGTAGAGAAAGTAGATGCTAAAGAATAATTTCAAAGTTTTTTCCCTTTGAAGATAGTTCCCATAGATTCACAATTATCTTCCAATAACAATATATCATTATTCTTACAGTATTGTTCAATTTCTGCAAAACTTGCGTCACACCATCCTAAGAGATGAGTAATAAAGAGAGCTTTAATAGTATGTTTTTCTACAGTTTTCTTAAATAATTCTAGAGAAAGATTGAGTGTATCCAATTCTACATCCACAGGAATTGGTTCTAGTCCTAATTGAATAAGAGGCATAGGATTAGTCGCCCAAGTTAATGATGAAAAAGCAACTTTATCTCATTTCTGAAGTTTACCAGTATTTAACATAGACTGAATAAGGGCAAGATTAGCAGAACTACCACTATTGAAAAATACACAGTATTTTCTCCCCTGCCATTGAGCAAACATTTCTTCAAATTTTTTACAATAAGTTCCAATACTCAATTGTTGCGCTCATTGTATAAATTCACATAGCTTATCTTTAGTAACTTGTTCATTCATAAAAGAAGATTTGATAAGTTTAATCATTAAAAAACATAGGGTTAAATTTTAAAAACCTTATATCCATTTTGGATAGTCTGTAATCTTTCTTGAAGAAGGGGATGGAGAGTAGGATCATTATAGGCAAAAAATGAAAGCTCGCTATGTTGTTCATCCACTTTAATATTAGTTTCTTCTTGTTCGCTCAATGGATAAGCAAACGTACAAGGAATGTAATGCATAAAAGGATCTTTATAAATATCCTCATATACTCCAATAAATTGTAACTTAGCGGTATTTATATCTATATTGATTTCTTCTTTAGCCTTTCTTCTAGCTGCCTCAATCATCGTTTCTCCTTTTTGTATTCTTCCTCCAGGGATATAATATACTCCTTGAAGGGGAACATTATTTCTTAGTCAAAGCAATATTTTTTTATCCTTATTCAAAAAAATAATATCTGCAGTAGGAATTACAGAGTATTCTAAAATTTGGGCATAGAGTTCGTCAGCTATAAACATAGAAGCACATATTTAGATAAAAACTATGAAATAGTATATAAATTATAGCCATCTTATACATATTCTCCCTATATAATCAACGATTAATTGAAAATAGGAAGCTTTAAATCGCCTCTTTATGAAATACTTATCCACCTGAATATCCTTCTTTTCTTTCACCCGGCTTGGGAATCGTCCATCCGCAACCACAATAATTTTGACGATAAAGATCATATTCTTTCGTAAGCTCTCAAGCTCTTTTATAACCTTCCTTCTTAGCAAAATCAAACCATAAGAACTTTGTTTTTGTAACAATTTCTTGAGATTCTAGTCCGTATTGAAATAGTTTATCCGCAAGTTTTTTTGGAGAAATCAGTAGGGTAGAGGTGAAGTAGAAAATATTATGTTTTTGTGCTTGCACTGCAGCTTGTTCGAGTCTCATAAGATAACAAGGATTACATCTATCTGACCATTCACGCATTGCACCTGATGTTTTGAGCACCGTATTACGATCAGCATCCTTGAGATCTGGATGAACAATATCCTTATGTTTTACAAAAGCTTCAAAAAACTCTTTTGGCTCATACCAATCCTCCACAATTTCATAATCCCCTTTTTCCAGATTATATAATTTTACAAATTCAGCATATCTTTTATCATGTTCTGGCTTCGGATGAATATTGGGATTGTACCAAAAAAGATAGAGTTTGAAATAATTTTTCAACCAATGTAATGGTCGAGTAAGATCAGGCGCACAGCAAATATGAAGTAATAACTTTGGCTTTTGATCTGAAGATAAGATAATCTGATTTTCTTGAGGCGTGGGTAAGCTTGCAACTTCTTCAATGGAAGATTTTATTCATTTTTTTGAAGGTTTTTTTGATGATTTTTGGATAGCAGCTTTTATTTTTTGTGGGATTCAGAAATTTTTAAGAAAACTTAATCTATGTTCTGGTGTCAGAGTATTTTTTCTTTTTTTAGTTGCTTCGAGAAGTTTTTCCCTGTGTTTGGCAGTTCCATATCCTTTATGAAGATCAAAATTTCGCTCTGGATAATCAGCAGAAATACCAGTCATATAGGTGTCTCTTTCTACCTTTGCTACAATACTTGCAGCTGAAATAAGAGGGTTTTTACTATCTCCCTTGATGATGGTTTTAACATTACAGTCCAGCAAAGTATCCAGTCAGAAAGTATGATTTCCATCGATAAGTAAGCCTTTGAAAGCAAAGATGTGCTGTTGTTGTGTAAGGAAGGTCCTCAAAAACTGGAGTAATTCTCCCCCAGATGTGTGGTTAATCCTTTTATTCAATTGTAATTCTATATTTTCTTGGATGCTGATTTTTTTTATGTTTATTCCACCCAATTGCTCTACTAGATCATCAATCACGGTTACAAAAATCTTATCATTGCCTCGTACGCTTTCGAGTAATTTTTTACGCAGTACAAGAGTATAATATTTAATAATCAGACTTGTAATCATTCTCAAACTTCCCAATTGCAAAGATCAGATTATTCCCAAATCATCAATTTCTTTAGCGCTCGCATGTCCACTCGCATACCAAAAAACTTTCTTTTGTTCGAGTTCTTTCAACACTTCATACAGATCTTCTCTTTGTTTAGCTTTGAGAGCTTTGGAATCTTGAAATTGAGATTTGATAGTATTGGAAACCAAGTGAGTTTGCATAACTCCACCTACCCAAACTGGACCTGCTAGAGGACCGCGTCCTGCTTCGTCAATTGCAATACGCAATTCTACAATGAGAATATTATCTTTAAGTTTTATCATAAAATATGTTTATTTTTTAATATTATTTGAATGATCTGAGTTGTTTAACTACCTGATAAGAGTTTTTGATAACTCCCAGATTTGTTATTCATATGATAAGTGTGAAAAGGACTCCATTGAGCGCTAAAAGTTCTCGTGTTTTCAAAGTAGTAGATGCATTGAGTCCGATAAAATAATGTAATCCAAGCAAAGTTACCACTGCTACAACTATATTTTTGATGAGTAATTTATAATTTAGTTTTAACTGCAATCATCCTCTGCGTAAATCCCAGTATCCATACAAGAAAAGTATAAGCCAGGTCAATCCCATTGTCAGCGCAGTACCACGAATTCCAAGTCGAGTACTCAAAGCAAAGTTAGTAATAATATTGATAATCAGTACAATCACGAGCATTTTTATTCTTTTTTTGATCAAGCCCATTCCTGCATAGATGGTATAGATAATTCCAGACATTACGCCAAAGAATACAAAAGGGAGATTTCGTTTGATAATAGATCCTGCTTCCGCATAGTTTTGCCCAAAGAGTAGAGTCATAATTTCACTGCTATATGCCCACAAGAATGCAGATCCTACCAGAGCGATGAGACCCATATAATTTAAAATTGCATAAAAAACCTTATTCATCATCTCATCTTTATTTCTTGCATTGAGATGACTTATAAGCGGATAAAGTAGTATTCCAATCGGTCAAAGTAAAGTGATAAACAGATTGGTAAGCATCATACCATAGCTATAGAGAGCTGTGCTTGCTGGCCCAAACAAATAAGTAGATATCTGCACATCGATTGTAGAAAGCAAATAGGTAATATTATTTACGAATAATACTCCAAGAGCATATTTTTGAACTGAAGAGTATTGAGCTTTATCTCGAGTAAAAGTTCCTCTAAACGCCAATTTTCTATATTTTTTCAAGAATACAAAAATACCCAAAGATATTCACACTATACTTGGGATAATCTGAGCAAAAATAAAACCTGTCAGATTAGATTGAACTCATACAAATTTGAAAACTCAATAAGGCACCGAAAGTGTAAGGATTACCAAGACTATATAATTGATCACTGAAATTATTTTATTCCAAAAAGCATCCTGATAAAGCATGAATACTCCATCTACAAAGTTATACAAGATATTAAAAATTAAATATCCTCAAAATATTTTGATAACCATATCAGCTCATGGAGTATTGAGATAGTGCTCAGCAATCAGTCATGAGAAAAACCATAATAAAGATGCCAAAATTATAGAGCTTATCAACTGCATTACCAAGGTAAATACCAATATGGTTTTTGCTTTATTGTAGTCTTTTGCTGCGAGATACTTAGGATAATAAAATCCAATTGCTTCCCTAAAACCAAGGTCATTATACAGTGATAGTATACCTGTAAGCCCCAGCAGAGCATATATTATACCCACTTGATCAAGTGGTAAATTTTTTGCAATAACTATTCTTACTAGATATTGTAGAGGAGCTATGATAAAAGTTCATGCATAAATCCAGAATGTATTTTTTACAATACCGTGCTGTGTAAGTTTATCATCTATATGATCTGCATTTTCAATCATAGGTTAAAGCTTGGAAAAAATGTATTATTGTACTACTATGATGTCAGATCCAGTAGATGCTGCTGGCGGAGTTGTTGCTTGAGTTGGAGAAGTAACATTCATACCTTGAGCAAATGAAGATCGTGAAGGATCTTTCGTCTGGATAATGAATACTTTAGAACCATCTGGACTTGTAGTAACAATATCATTTGGAAGTTGATTTTGAATTGCTGCAGCTGAAAGCTTTGTTGAACATTCGTATATTTCTACACCTGCTCCTACATTCGCATCTCTTTCAGAATATTTTTTAATTTGAATATTTACGTAACAGTTTGTAGAATTGAGACCAAGATTTTCATTAACATTAACTCCTTCATAAGAGATACCTTTTGATGGGAATTGGATTGCATATCCACCTCTAGATGAGTTGAAAACGAGACCTCCAGTACTTACCATAGATGGAGCACTACTCACTTTTGTTGGCGTTGGTGTAGGTGTTGGAGTTGGCGTAGGTGTTGGAGTTGGTGTAGGAGTTGGCACAACTACTGTAGTACCTGTATCAGTACCAGCTATAACCCCACTCGTAGCAGTTCCTGGTTCAATACTTCCAGAATTGAGATCATCAATCAATCGATTATCATCGTTCGCATAAGGATCATCTTCACCGCTTATATCTCCTGAAAGCATAGAGTCATAACTACCTGAAGTATCCATTCCAGTCATATCTATTGTAGTATCATCAATTTTAGTTTCATTTGAACCACTTACCAAATATCGTATCGCAAATATTGCTCCAATTAATGCAAATAATATTAAGTAAAGATTGTTACTTGATTGTTTTCTTCTTCCTGTAATAGCTACCATAGTTTCGTAAGTTTAAAATTAAAATAAAATTATTTTTTTGTTGAATGCCAATTTATTATCATATCATAGAATATATTAGTTTTATTGAAATACACTTCAATCAAAATTCTGTGACAAATTTATTTCACAGGTTGTAAGTCAATTTTTCCATCTGGAGTTATTCCTACAATTTTTACTCTCAGTTGTTGGTCAATCTTATAAAAAGTAGCTGGGTTTTCTCCAAATTTGAGTCCCAAATTTCTTGCTCCTGAAAGTCCTACCTTATCTTTTGCATATCTCACGAAGATTCCATAGTTTTCAATTCTTGTAATTACTCCATCAAATTCATCACCAACTTTTGGTTCGTAGGTGAGCTCTTGGATGATTTCGATAGTTCTTTGGATTGCTTTCGCATCATTGCTTGTGATCATACACATACCACTATCATCAAAGTCAATTTTCACTCCAGTTTCAGCAATAATCTTATCGATAGTTTCTCCTCCTTTACCGATAACAATTTTCACTTTTGATGGATGAACTTGGATTGAGGTAATTTTTGGTGCAAATTCTCCGAGTTCTAGTCTTGGTTTAGCGAGAGTCTGAAGCATGAATTCCATGATTTCGAGTCTCGCAATATTGGCTTTTTGTACTACTTCCATTACCATCTTTACTGTAATTCCTTTCACTTTCATGTCGAGCTGGATAGCTGTAATTCCGTCAGGCGTACCTGCTACCTTGAAATCCATATCACAATTGTGATCTTCAGCTCCTTGGATATCAATAAGAACTTTATAGTCAGAAGGTATTCCGTTAGCATCTGTACGAGAGCAAATTCCCATCGCTATTCCTGATACTGGTTTTTTGATTGGGACTCATGCGTCCATAAGACTAAGTGTACTTGCGCATACTGAACCCATACTCGTAGACCCTCCGCTTGCTAGACAGTCTGATACCAATCTGATAGTGTATGGAAAGTCTATTTTTGCAGGTATCATGAATTCAAGAGCTTTTTCTGCCAATCTTCCATGCCCTATTTCACGATTTCCAGTTCCTCTGATTCTCATAGCTTCGTTTACTGAGAACGGTGGGAAATTGTAATGATGTAAGAATCTTTTTTCAGTACTATCATTCATCATATCGTCTGTAAGTTGTACGTCTCCAGGTGCTCCTAGAGTTGTAGTATTCAATATTTGTGTGTCTCCTCTTCGAAATAATGCACTTCCATGAACTCTATCCAATACCCCAACTTCACAATACAATTGTCTAATCTCGTCCATTGCTCTTCCGTCTATTCTTATATTTTTATCCAAAATAAGTTCTTTGTAGTATTCTTTCACCTGTAATTCCAAACACATATTCACTTTTTCCCAAGTGTACTTTGCTGCCAACTCTACATCATTTCTATTCTCGAGTATTGGTCAAAATGTATCTCTCAGTCTTTTTCTATATTCGATAAACATCATATCTCGTTCATCTTTAGTTCCTTTAAAGAATTTTTCCATATCAGAATGAGGAATAAGCTGAGCTACTTCTGCTTTGAGTTCATCTGATGGGTAATTTATAGCCGCAAAACTTGATAGATCTTTTTTTTGTATCATAGCCAAATAAGTTGTTTGAATTTCACAGAGTTTATCTGTTGCTTCTTGTGCAAAATCAAAAGCTTTTTGGAGTGTTGCTTCATCAATTTCCATACCATCCATTTCTATCATATTCATACTCCCCTTCTTACCGCTAACCAATAGATTTAAACCATTATTTTCAAATTCTTCTACAAGTGGATTCATTACGAATTCTCCAGTAGATATTTTTCCTTCATTTTCAGGGGTCTGTGCTTTCATAAATCAAACTCTTACTCCACTCACAGGTCCATCAAATGGAATCCCCGCCATCAAAGTTGCCAACGATCCTCCAAGTATACCAAGTGTAGCAAGGTCATTCTCTTTATCAAAAGAAAGTGGAGTTACACTGATCACAATGTCATTGATCATACCTTTGGGAAACATAGGTCTGAGAGTACGATCCACAATTCTTCCGTACAATGTTACCATTTCTGTAGGTCTTCCTTCTCTTTTTCTGTATGCTCATCCTCCGATTTTACCCACAGCATGGTTACTATCACGGAAATCGATAGTAAGCGGAAGGAAATCTTTATCTGGATTTGGGTATCTTTTCATCACAGCAGTTACCAACACTTCAGTACCACCGAGCTTGATTCTTACCGCTCAGTCACAGTTTGGAGCAAATATTCCAGATTTTATCGTAAGTTCTTTACCAAAAAAATCTTGTTTTAAAACTATTTCTTGAGGTTTTCTTATAGTATAAGACATATAAGCAGATGCAATTAGAGATTAAATAGAAAATCAAATATGTTAATGTGTGATTTTGTCAATTTTATTAGTTCAAAAATAGTAACTTTTCCGCTCCTTATTGCAATCTTGATATTTGACAAAATTTGCTATTTTGAGTATAAATGAGTAAGAAAAAATAGCTCTCTTCATATTAATTCATCAATATCTTATGAATATTAAAAAAATAATAATCTGATCTTTTCTTACACTAGCCATTAGCTTGGGGAATTTTGGAATTAATCATCATTTTTTGAGTAATCAAGATGAAATAACCTTGAGTATAGAAGTTATAGCTCAAGATAACACAAATACAGAAACAGCTGTGCAACAACTGGCAACAAATGCTGCTCCAGATGCGAGTACCAATAAATCATTACTGGATCTTTCTGCTCTACTGGATATTGTTCTCAATACCATGTATATTATCATCTGGCCATTGTTAGCAATAACGGGTATGGCTTTGGATAATAGCTTAGTATACGGAGAAGCTTTTGGGCTCACGAGCACCCTTAGAAAGTTTTGGACGATTATGATGCAGATTTCTTTCGTGATCTTGACCGCTATGATTCTTTGGGATATTGTACAGATGTTACGAAAAAAAGACTGAAATATGTATAAAGAATTACCAGCAAAATTGAAATCTTGGATACTTGCAGGAGTTCTTATTCCATTGAGTTGGTTTATTGTATCAGCTCTTGTGGATCTCAGTACTATTCTTATTTATCAGGTAGGAGCAATTCCTCTGACTTTAATAAGTAACAATGATGATACCAAAATATTGGTAAACAGCAGTATAATTAATCTTGCAGATACTACAGCCTCTACAGAACAAAAAAAAAGTACCTTCAGATTTAATACTACTTTCTCCTGTGCTGAAGATCCTACAAGAACTTATCTTCCTTGTAAGTTTGAAGATAATGGTATCAACGAAGATTCTTGGAATCAATATATTCAAGAAGAGAAAGGTAAATATACTTCTACTGCTTCTCAAGGAATGGCTCAGAGTATAGAAAATGGTAAAGGATTTTGTGCGCTTTCCCCTACTGCTCTTATGAAAGTAGATTATAGCGCCAATATTTCTAGTAAAACAGGTCTTGCTCTCCTTATTCAAGCAGGAACAGAAGAAATGAAAGCTTGTAGCACAATTGGAGATCTCATCAATAAATCTAAGTCTATGGTAGGACCTTTATACACTATTTATGGTTCATTACTCAATTTTACGAGCCTCAATGTTACCGTAAGTGGAAAATCTACAGAAACCGAAGTCATGCTCTTCTTGATCAAAGCTATTACAGGAATGATGTTGATTATACCGCTTATTGCACTAGCCTTTGTGAGTATAGCCAGAATTGGAATATTACGAATGGTAATAGCCTTTTCGCCACTGCTTGTATTAAATGAAGTATTCAAAGGAAAAGGAATAAGTGGAGAAGCAGCTAAAAAACTCGAGTCAAACTGGCTTGATGTGGTGAATTTCAAGACCTGAATCTCAGATATTATCAATGTGATCTTCCAACCCGTAATCGTAGTCTTAGCACTCTGATTATCTATCGTCTTCCTCAATGCTACCAACAATATGCTCAAATACGATTCTGATAAAGCTGGATTACTCCAAGCGATTGGGATCAATATTGATTCTGATGACGAATATCAAATTTTTAGTACCGTAGATGAAAATGGAGCTAAAATCACTGATATCAAAATGAAAAAATTTAGTGCAGAATATTCTACCAGTATTTTCTTTGATTATTTTAGTTGGATTATAGCTAATATATTCTGAATTATGATTATGCGAAAGTTGATGTTTATGGCACTCGGAGCTTCCAAGATGACAGAAAATATGACGAGCAAAATCGAAACATTTGGAGAAAACTACTTGAGTAGTAGAGCAATCTTCCCAGGACCTAAATGAGCCCTCAGTCGAGATAGTATCAAACAAATTACCGATATGGAAACTGGAGTACCAGGAGAAATTATGAAAAATCTTAGTAAGGATAAAACTGAAGACGCAGCTAAGGAAGTTGTGGCTTACACGAAAGCTGTTCTCCCTGGATCTGAGGAACAAGGAAAACATAATAAGAACTTTGCATTGGAATCAAGCTTTGATAATCCTGAAACCAACCAAAGTCAGGTTGCTGCAGATACTTTGGCCAACGGAATTGCGACTCTGGGAGGTAAAAATGAAAACTTCCATTATATCAATAATAAGGATGTTGGTAATTGGAATAAACTTACGGGAGAGAAAGCCTTGAATGTGAGCGGAGATAATTTAAGTGAAATCGTAACACAAGATAATTTCTGGAAAGCTATGGCTAAGTCTGAAAATAATGAAAGAGTACTGAAAGTTCTCAGAGAAGCTCAAACTGAAGATAGCATAGCAAGCAGACTTGTAGGACCTAAGAATATTGTAGAGTTGAGAAATAATATGAGTAAAGGAATACAACAGATAAGAACTGGAGGTATTTCAAGTGCAAACAATAACAATACTATAAAATCATATGATAATGAGATGGTATTCTATACTACAAAAGCCGATACCACAAACAATATCTACTCATTGGAACAAGCCTTCAACGTAGATAAGTCCAATCTTAATAAAAACTATCAAAAGATAAACGACTTTGTGAAGAATGAAGAAGTCTTACATACACATGTAAAAGATTATTTTGGAATAAAAGATTTAAATACTAGTAATGATTGAGAAGTATATTCTGATGGAAGGATATTTAGAATAAAAAATCCACCTAGAATTCCACCACTTAACATTACTGCACCTACTGGATCGACAGAGGAAGGAGACACTGAAGATGAAGAAAATTAAACATTCAATTATTAACCTACCTATGAATAAAGCAAAAAATACCATTCTCATAAGTCTGATTATTATCTTCTTTGGATATGGGTTTCATGCATTTGCTACAGATGGCTCTACCGTAGAGCAAAATCTTGCAGAAAAAATGGATACCTTCGTGAAAATATTGTCATGGATCTGGATTCCTATTACTAATCTTGCAGGTAAATTCATGACCAACTCACTGGTAACAGGAGAGATACTCAAGATTGCAGACTTCTTATTTCAAGGATGGAGCCTTGCAAGAACGATAGTAAATTTTGTGATCGTAGGAGTAATACTTACTATTATTTGGGATGTTATCACCAAAGGTGGCACTAAAGGTCTGGGTACTAAAATTGTCAAACTGATTATTACTACCCTTGCAGTAAATCTGAGCCGATTTGCACTTTCTGCAATGGTAGACTTATGAACTCTAGCCTTGCTGGGAGTAAGCAATATGGGTTCTTCTATTATCGATAGTCTCCCAGTGAAGAAATCACTACTAGAACAAATGGCCTGTCCTCCAAAAGAAATTATTATCGATTTTGAGTGAAAATCAAATATCATTACTCCTTCTTGTACCAGTAATGGAACAGACGGACTTAGTATTGAAGATATTGTTCCTACTACAGATAATATGTCCTGACCCCTCAGATATTTCTGAATCGGAGTATTTCATATCTTTGACTTCTTATCGAGTAATGGAGATTCCCATGAACTAAAATCTGTAACCATCTGACTCTTAGTGAAACTATTTTTGATGATTATGTTCATCACCCCAATTATTGCTCTTCTCGTCGTAAATTTTGCTAGAATATTTATGATTTGGATGCGGTTTCTTTTTGCTCCCTTTATTGCTCTGAGACGAGGAATGGAAGGCGCAGGAATTGGGCGGTTGGATGCTCTACGAGGAAAAGTAAGAGGAAGAGGAGATGATTATTTTGATATAAAAAATATAATCTGAGCTATATTCGCACCCGCTATGGTAGCAGCAACTTTATTCTTAGCAATTATTACCATTGCCAGTTTATTTGGAGCTCTCAGTAAGGGAGTAAATAATCAAACAAGTGTGGAAGCACTTTCTGGAGCCGCTAGCAAATTTTGGAATGATGTGGATGGAGGAGTGATTTCTGTAGACAATGAAAGTATCACCATTCCTGGAGGAGGAAAGATGACTTTTGATGGAAATGTCTATGAAGATACAAGCAAACAAATAATGGGAAGTTTTGGATATCTGATTATCTGTGTAATGACTATGGGTCTTCTGTGGGCTGTATTTAGGGTAGGACTTTCTACGAGCAGTCTTCTTTCCAGTTATGGACAAAAGGTTATGGATGCAGGAAAGAAAACCATTACCACAGGCATCAAATTACCACTAGGTGTAGATGGTAAAAATATCTCTTTGGATCAACTCGGAGACAAATTTGGCTTCAACAAAGTGGAAGGAATCGCTAGAGGTAATATGATTACTCAAACTCAAAGAAGTCAGTTTGATATTGCAGAACAAACCAAAGGTAACATACTTGGTAAATTGGGATATGACTATGATCTCAATCGATGAGGAACCAGACTATTCAACGAAAAAGATTTTGGGATTAAAGAAGAAAATCTCGATCCAAATAATCCAGATAAAAGCAAACTCAATACATTTGAACTTGAATCACAAAAATTCTTCAAAGGAATTATGGATAATATGGTGGCAAGAAACACTACCATCAAAGGTGATAGTCCACAATGGAGAAATGCAGCAAGTTCTTGGATTTCAGCTGGTGGATATGATTGGATGGTAAGTAAAAAGCTTCTTCTTAAAAAAGATGAAGATAAATATCTCGTAGAAGGTGAAGATGGAAAGAAAACATTTAGTATTGATAAGTTTTGGGCAGACCCAGATGCAAGTGCAATTACAGGAGGATTTATGAAGAAAATCTTTTCTAAAGACTTTTATGACGCCACCAACAAATCACCTGCAACTATATTTTCAAATTATGTGAAAGATGCTGGAAAAAGTGGAATGGGTCCAAAATTCAAAATCAAAGCTTCAGATTTTGCAGGATAATACTAATCAATTCTATATATTAAAAAACTCAGCTCACACGCTGAGTTTTTTGTTTTCAGATTATAATTTTATTTTCTCTCCACTTTAATTATAGTATCTGATTATTCATTAAATCCCATACAATTTATGTTTATTGACTCCCACACTCACCTCAATATTTCTCCCCTCTATGAAGCGCGACCAGACCATCTGAAGGATTTTGTACAAGCGTGAGGAAAGGGACTATGTGTGATTGCTACCAGTTTTGAGGATAGTATCAAAGCCATTGATATAGCCAAACAAGCAATAAAACTCTATCCAGATCTTCAAATCTGAGCGAGCTTGGGACTTCATCCTAGTGAGACGGAAACCATAGCAGAAAATGCAGAAAAGTTACAAGAAACGATGTATAAACTTGATATGATACTTAGGGAAGATAAAGAATTTATACTCTGAATTGGAGAGATTGGGACGGATATGCATTGGGAAGAATACAGACCATTTTCAGCTCAGCAAAAGCTCTTGTTTACAGCACAATGTGAACTCGCAGCTGATCACAATCTTCCGATCATTATTCATTCTAGAGCTGATTTTGCTGGTACTTTTGAAGTGCTACAGTCATTGGAAGTTCTCCCTCCAAATATCTATTTCCATTGCCGAGGATATCTTCCTGCTGAGCTTGAAATACTCAAAAACCGATTGGATAAAAGATTAGGTTCCACCGATCTTTTTGTAGGATTTTGTGGCAATATCAGCTACCCCAAAGCTCAAGAACTCAGAGATTGTTTCCAGTATTGTTTGGATAATGACATCAATACACTCATCGAAACTGATGCTCCGTTCTTAGCTCCACAAGCCATCAGAGGACAAACCAATACTCCAGCAAATATCGTACATACCTATGCTTATATTTCAGAATATTTTGGCATTCAATTAGAAAAATTACAAGAAACAATATACAACAACTTCATGAAGTTATATTTCTCATAGGCTTTTCAAATTATCCCAGCCATCAAAAATCCAACGGCGGAATTTAATTTTCAAAATTCTCTGTATTCTTTATGCTCTCTCTCTCCATTTGAGAGACACTCGATTTACGTTCTCTCCATTTGAGAGACACTTGATTTCTGCTCCCTCTCCTTTTGAGAGACACTTGATTTATGCTCCCTCTCCTTTTGAGAGACACTTGATTTCTGCTCCCTCTCCTTTTGGGAGAGGGTTGGGGTGAGGGTACTTCAAAGCGTCCAACAAAATCCCGTAGCATGCTCAGCCATAGCAGGATTTACTAGACCTTTTGTTACTGTCTCGCTCCGCTGAATAGCGGAGTTGGGGCAATGCCAAAAGTAAAATAAAAATAAAATTCTTTTTACACTATGAAAAAAGCACCAGTAAAATACTAGTGCTTTTGGTAATTTTTAGTTTTGTTAATTAATGTATGGAATTCCATACTTTTTTCTTATCGACTGTTCGTGCCCTCATCAGAGCTAACACAATTGCAGGCACAAGAAGAGATATAAAGAACCACCAAAGTTGAGGAGATTCCCCAAACAATGATAGCTCATGATTCGGCTCTCCTTGCAACCAAAACGAATCGTTTTGAGAGTCCAACAAGAGTAAATAAAGTCCTGATGCTAATATCAGCACCCAACATAAGATTTTAATTGTCTTTTTCATTTTTCTTAATTTTTTTGTCTTTTAATTATTTTCTATTTTGAACGTTTCGAACTGTGAAGCATCTTGATTCATCACCACTCCTTCACAGTAAGATATTACAGGAATTTTTTTACCTTCCTGTTTGTACATTTCTACAATATTAGACTGATGCGTAACGAGGAGAATATATTCAGCTTCACTTCTCTCAATCAAATTGAAAGTATGATATACATCTTCATACATATTTAGCGCACTTGTGGTGGATACTGGACGAGATGTATTTATTTTTTCTATAATACATTCCGCTGTGTCAAATGCCCTTTTTTGAAGAGAGCTCCAGACTTCCCAAATTACTCCTGGGTACAACACAGAAAGTTTTTCTCCCACTAACGATGCAAGATCTTTTCCTTGCGGAAGTAAATTGCCTTGATTATCAGCAAAACCATGCCGTAAAACAATAATTGTCTTTCCCATTTTTTTTAGTTTTTGTTTTGTTAATTTTTTTGTTGTTTTATTTCAAAATTTTTATATATGGAACCACTTTCATTCATTATTATACCGCAACAATAAGCTTTTCTTGAGTGAATCTTTCCAAGTCTACGTGCTAAATCCCTAAATAGTGATTCCTGCACAATAATAAGGATGTGGCTAGATTCCAGGGTTCGAATAAAATTTAACATCTCATCAATTTTTTTCGTATCAAAATAGTAATTCCTGCTAAAAACAGAGGACAAAAATACTTCTTCTACATCAAAATGCTTTGCGATTTTCATTGCAGTATGTTTAGTAGGAATATCATCAGCACTCCATATCTCAAAAGATGCTTTTGGATACAGAAATAATAGTTTTTTTCCTGCTTTATCAGCTAGATCATTACCTCTTAGAGTCAAAGATGATCCATACATAGTTATTTGACCATGCCGTAAAATAATAATTGTCTTTCCCATTTTTTTTAGTTTTTATTGGTTATTTTTTATTGGTTATGTTAATGAACACTCTCGTTTGAGTTACATCATTTTATAACTATTAAAGTACTATTGTCAAGTATTAATGTATAATTTCTTTCTTCAATTCTGATATATAGTTGAGCAGATAAATCCCTCAGTGACGTCAAAAACACAACATGATCAATTTCAGTACCAATTATGTAAGCTTAACCAACAACGGTTGAGACGTGGGTCCCCTTGGGTCGTCTCAACTTCTAAGGTAAAACTCACTAGAAGCTGACCGCAAAATGCTGTTTTTGACTAGACCTTTTGTTACTTTTGGGGCAATGCCAAAAGTAAGAGAAAACCTATTTAAAATCTAAAGAAAAACAGACCATGATAGTCTGTTTCTCATTCTGAAAGGTTTCAACTCATTACGCATCAATAACTTTCCCATCTTCTGGTTTCTCTCCTTCACCTTCTACTGCCCCTTCTGTAGGTTCAATAATATCATCAGGATTAGCTCCGGTTCCAGGATTATTATTTGTAGCAGAGAATTTTTGATACAATTCTCAGATTTCTTTTTGATATTCAGCATGTTTCGTATCAAACTCTTCTTTGGTAGTAGCTTCATTTTTCTTAAGTTCTCCACCTGAAGCAATCATTTCAGTTATTTTAGCCTTATCTTCTTCAGGAATTTTATCTTTATTTTCTTCTAGCATAGACTCGAGTTGATACAATACTTGATCAAATTTATTTTTTGATTCAGCAAATTCAGATCTTTTCTTATCATCTTCTGCAAATCTTTCTGCATCAGCTTGAGCGTTTGCGATATCTTCATCTGAAAGTCCTGTAGCACCTTGAACAGTAATTTTTTGTTCTTTACCTGTTGTTTTTTCAAGAGCAGTTACATGTAAGATACCTGAAGCATCAATATCGAAAGTTACTTCAATTTGTGCTTGCCCTCTTCTGAGTGGTGGTATCCCTTCAAGATTGAACATACCAAGAGATTTGTTATCTCCTGCCATTGGTCTTTCTCCTTGCGTAACATGAATAGTTACCGCTGGTTGATTATCTACGGCTGTTGTATAAATATTAGATTTTTTCACTGGAATAGTTGTATTTCTAGAAATCATTACGTGAGTAAGACCTCCTTCTACTTCTACACCAAGACTCAATGGAGTCACGTCCATCAATAAGATATCAGATACACTAGAATTACCAGAAAGAATTCCACCTTGAATGGCTGCTCCAAGAGCTACTGCTTCATCAGGGTTTACGGTTGCTTTTGGCGTTTTACCAAAGTTATCTTCTACCAATTTCATTACTGCTGGTACTCTTGTAGATCCTCCCACTAAGATGATATCATCAATTTCTGAAGATTTCAATCCACTATCAGTGATACATGCCTTTACAGGTTTCACACATCTTTCCAATAGATCAGAAATCAATCTTTCAAAAGCTGCTCTTGTAAGAGTTTCTTGAATATGTTTAGGAGTTCCTTCTACCGTAGTAATAAATGGAATATTAATTTCTACGCTATCAGCGCTACTCAATTGTTTTTTAGCATTTTCAGCTTCATCTTTAAGTCTTTGCATAGCCATAGGATTTCCCGTAAGATCTACACCTTCCTTAGCTTTGAACTGATCAGCGAGCCATCTGATTATTCTTTGATCAAAATCAGCTCCACCAAGATGAGTATCACCAGAAGTAGCCTTTACTTCAAATGTTTTACCATCTTCTCCAGCATCAATATCCATGATGGTAACATCAAATGTTCCACCTCCAAGATCAAATACACATACTTTGTGGCTCATAGATTTATCCACTCCATATGAGAATGCAGCTGCAGTTGGTTCATTGATTACTCTATCTACCTTCAATCCAGCGATTTCACCAGATATCATTGTAGCATTTCTTTGGCTATCGTTGAAATAAGCTGGCACAGTAACTACCGCTTGAGTAACTGGTTGTCCCAAGAATTTTTCACAATCTTCTTTGATTTTCTTCAAAATAAATGAAGAAATTTGTTCTGGTTTGAATTCCTTGTCATCAATAACAATGAGTACTCCTCCGTCTTTACCTGCTTTGATAGTATACGGAACCTTCTTGTCATCTTCAGTAAGTTCACTGTATTTTCTACCAATAAATCTTTTTACTTCAAAAACCACGTTTTTTGGTTCCAAAACTGCCTTTCTTTTTGCAGCTGTACCAACCAACATTTCGTCTCCTTTGATATATACCACAGATGGAGTGGTTCTCATTCCATCACTATTTGGTATTACTTCCGCTCTATCGCTGAGCATATACGCAGCACAACTATTTGTTGTACCCAAATCGATTCCAATAATGTATCACATTTAAAAATAATTTACATAATAAATAATATAATTTTTTATAATCAGATACTTTTTTTTTACTTTTTTGATTTTAAAAATAGCACCTAAGATTACTAGGTGCTATATTAATCAAAAAAAAATATTTTGCAAGAGATTTTTTTGGAAAGTTTAATTTTGTACTTCTATCACATACTTAGCCTTATCTGTCCATGTAGGAACTTTAGCATCACTAGGAGTCATACTATCACCACACTCACCTACATAGTTTACATTAGCATTTCCAGGTTGTTTTTCCATATATGCAGCCAAAACATATCCATCACCTTTTTTAGCATAATAATAACCAATAGGATCACCATTTGAAGTTCCAGGGCAAACTGATTTTTTACCAGTATCTTTTGGCAATGATTTGAGATAACCGTTGTCACCTGCTAATTCTTCAATTTTTTCAGGATATGAACCATTATCACCATTGTAAGCTGCTAAGGCAGTAGCAATCTGATTGAGATCAGCTTTACGAGCAGTATTTCTTGCACTTGATTGAGCTCCTTGAATTCTAGGAAGTAATGCAATTGTTAGGATTCCAATAATTGAGATAACAATAAGAATTTCGATAAGAGTAAAAGCTTTTCTAGCTTGTTTACTAAGTTTAACGAAGTGTTTTGATAGATTTTTCATGGAATTCTGTGTTATAATTAAAATAAATAAGTTGTATCGCAATAAATTGTATATGACTATATTATAACCAGACTGAGCGAAATTGCAAATATAAATTGTTTGACAAAATACAGTGTTTGGAGTATTATTGAGGTATGACAACAAAAAACCCTGTAAATTCATTAAATAATCAGAAAACTGCTGCAAATGCTAGTACGGAGCAGCCAAGTTATTTTTCACAAGCAATAAATTCTGATTATGTTTCTTATATACGGAAAGTAGGACTTGCGGTAATTATATTTTTCTTATTGTTTATAGCAGCAAAGTGGGCTGCGGGACTTGCTAGTAAGAAATTTTATGAACATACCAATCTTAAAGATACCAAAAAAGAAGAAAGCGTAGGTAAACTCGTACATGATATCGTATTCTATATTCTGCTTATTATTACTGTATTTGTATCATTTGAAATTGTCTGATTTGATGTGGGAGTGATATTGGGAGGTATTTCTTTTGGTGTATGATTTGCATTTAAGGAAGTACTTGGAAATATGATTGCTTGAGTAATGATTCTCAATGTAAAAGAACTCAAGCTCGGAGATATTGTAGAAATAGACGGAAGGCCACCATATTTTGGTAAAATTGAGGAAATTACAATTAGATATACAACTATCAGAACTCTAGATCTTAGACAAGTAGTAATCCCTAATATGGAACTTATTACCAATCCTATCAAAACTTACTCCAGTGAAGAAGTAATAAAATTTAATACTCTGATTCCAGTGAGTTATGATGAAGACCTTGATAAAGCTATGCAAGTAATGAGAGATAGTGCGAATGCTCTCGAGATTGTGCGCAAAAAAGATTCTACAAGAACCTTTATCATGCAATACGGTGAAGCAGGAGTGGAAATCAAAGTATTCTTCCGAGTAGATCCAAATTGTGGACTTCCTATGGATTATATCATCGGCGATGTAAATGGTGCAATAATAGACTGATTACGTAAAGCGTGAATCAAGATGCCTTACAAACATATTGTAGCTACAATGGATCGCAATGATACTGATATTATGAGTAATGTAACAGCCATCAAAGAGAAACTGAGTGCAAGAGAAAAACTAATTCTCGCATCTCAACAAAGTAAGTAAAAAATACTTCATTCAAAAACTTTCAACAACTGATTAAATTTAAATTCACAAAAACAAATTTATCAAATTAATTACGATATAATTTGTTTTTTAACTATATAAGAACTTTTTTTTAAAAGATAGAAAAAATCTACTCTTTGAAAAACCAAAGAGTAGACCGCATAAAACTAAATCCCCATTTAGTATAAGAATAATAAATTAATATTATAATATTGCAAGCATAGAAAGCATAAAAAAATCTGCTCTAGAAAACTAGAACAGACCTGAGAATGATGGAGATCACTACTCTCAACACAAATAACTAAAATATCAATAATGAACTTAATGAAAATATATTCTTAAGTAGTATATTTGCAAGAAAAAATCTACCCCTTGGCTTTCCAAAGGATAGATAGTATTAGCATAACCCAATGCTTTGTTTAAAAAAAAATTTAAACATATCATAGTATACTTTTTATAAAATCAATATCAATAAAAGAAAAAGTCCATCCCAGTAAACCAAGAAGGACTAATTTGATTGGATTGCTCACTAAAGATAGCGAGTTAACAATATTATAATGAAATAAAACAAAAATGCAAGAATATTATTATATTTTTCAAGTAGGATTCCAATTTCAAACAATGAAAAATCCATCTGAAAAGCCAGATGGATTCGTGAGCTTAGTTTGCGGCTAAGCTCTTAAAATTTAATGTAATAAGGAAAGTGTGTAAATAAATGATTAATAAGTGTGTCAAAAAACAAAAATAAGTGTGTGTTTAACAAAGTGTGTAAACAAAAATAAGTGTGTGTCAAAAACAAAAAAATAAAGATCAAAAACTAAACTACAGTCAAATATGGTTCTTTATCGCTATTGAATCAATAGAGATACTCATACTATAAATATAATAATCATAAATGCAATAGCATTTTATATATTTTTACAATAATGTATATTATTAGTATAAGTCAATTGATAACTACTATTTCACGCTTCTAGTCTTCAGATTATTTAAAATATTAAAAAAATAATCACACGATGGTGATTATTTTCTTCACTTTTCAGAAAACTTCTGATTATGATCCTGTACCAAGTATACTACCTGTTTGATTAGTATTTTGTATATCTTTGGTATTTACTACGTCAGCTTTGAGTACAAAATCAAAGTAGTCTCCATTCTTTTGATAATAAGGAATAGTAATATTATCCACAAATTCCAAAGCACTAAATCTATCGATAATACCATTCTTGATATACATAAACTTGAGTTCTTGGATTTGACCACGCACTTGAATAGTATCTTTCTCGATCGTGAAATCACTCAATATGATACCATTGTTTGTAGTACGTGCTACACTTTGCAATTCCGTATACATTCTTACCAGATTATTGATATTATCAGACCAATTCGTAAGTTTTTCTTTATTATTGATATATCTGGCTATTTCATATCTCACCAAATCATCACTTTCTCTGAGTTTATTTGAAATATCTTGTTTAGTCACCTCTTCATCTTTTAGTGTTTGATAATTACGAAAAGTATTGGGTAAAGATTTGGGAAGATAAGCTGAAGAAGCAAAATCGAAGCCCTGATATCGTAAATAACACCAGTATCCTACCATAAGCACGAAAGCAAAGAGTAATATATTGGTCAACTGTTTCCAGAATCCACGGTAAGAATAATTGAAGTTTTGTGGGAGTGCCATGTGTTTGAGATTTATAAATAAGTATATAATGATATTCTGATTATTTTTTTGGAGGTTTCCACTGATAACCTGTAAGTGCAGTGGCTCAATCTTTAGCAGGAGTTAAAGAAGGATTTTATCTTCAAGAGGAGTCACTACTTTCGTGCTTTCCACTTCTACCGTAGGATTTGATACTATGTCTTTACTCGCTTCAACAGCTGGTGCAACTGGTGCTGTGTTTGCTTGATTGATTGGCGCTGTATTTGAATTTGGTACAATACCCGTTATTTCTTTGATGAGTGCTTTAACCGTTTCTTGACCAGCCTTTCCATCTATTTTCTTAAGGTTTTGAGAAGTCTGAAAATCTTTTACTGCATAAAATGACTTGTTACCAAATACGCCATCAACATCAAGTGTGTCAGCTCCGTTTACCATATTTATAGACTTTTGTATCCAGAGTGAATCTTCATTTGGTGTTCATCGTTTAGCCATTCATGGGATTCGAGATTTAGGATTGGCCGTAAGTACCGTAAGTAAACTATTTAATTTAGTAATTACTTGTCCTTTTGGCGCTTCTGATACCTTATTTTTTATTTGATCAAAAGGAAGAACTTCTGTAGATTTTTCTGCATTTGTTTCAGCAACTTCAGAATTTGATTCAACTTTAGTTTCTTGAGTTGTAGTTTTATTTTTATCAGTTGAGATTGAATTACCTGCAATCTGTTGTTTCAAAGTAAGTAGGGATGCGTTTATCTGTAATTGAGTAGAATCTGATGCTTTTTTTGCGCTTTCTTTGTTTGTATTGTATTCTGTAATATAAGAAGTAAGAGTTTTATAATTTTCAGTATTTTTAGCTTCAGGAGTGAGTTTTTCCAAAGTCTGACTGATGGTTTTTCTATCTTCTTCCTTATCAAAATCTAAATTTTTATCAGATACTGGATCTTTTGTTAAAGTACTCAGTAATGTTTGTATTTTTGCGTTCATCTGAATAGTAATATTTTTATCATCTATTTTCTGAGAATTTAGTTTTTCTGGTGTTGGAGCTACTTCTGTTTGTTTTTGAGAAGAATCCTGCTCCAATATCTCTAGGCTAGAAATAAATAAATTCAGATTATTCATTATCACTATAAAATCGAATAAATATGCTCTAAGTAATTATATAGATGACGAGTAACTTTGTCAAATATTATTGCATTTTGGTGTGAAGTACTTACTATGAAAGATATGAAAAAATTTGAATTACAATCTTCGTACTCTCCTGCTGGTGATCAGCCCGATGCAATTAAGGCAATCCTTGATGGATTTAAAGCTGGTCAGAAACAGATTACCTTACTTGGAGCGACAGGAACAGGTAAAACCTTTACGATGGCAAATATTATTCAAAAGCTTCAAGTCCCTACGCTAATCATTTCGCACAACAAAACACTTGCTGCTCAGTTGGCAACTGAATTCAAATACTTTTTCCCTGAGAATGCAGTACATTATTTTGTTTCTTATTTTGATTATTATCAACCTGAGTCCTACCTTTCAGATAGAGATATCTATATTGAAAAAGAGGCAACTGTAAATGATGAGATAGAGATGTACAGACTTAGTACCATGGCTTCTTTATTGGAAAGAAAGGATACTATCGTGGTGAGTTCAGTGTCTGCCCTCTATGGGCTTGGAGATAAGGAATTTTTCCGTGAATATTCTTTTCATTTATCTGTTGGTGATAGAATATTACATAAAGATCTCAAAAAAAGATTGATTGATATGAGGTACGAACCCGTAAAGAGCTCTCAAGCTTTGGAAGCAGGAACTTTTGATGTTAGAGGCGACATGCGAGATGTATTTTCTTCTACAGAAAAGATTGTGTATAGACTTCATTTTACTGATGAAGTTTTGGAATATATTGAGAAAAAAGATAGTCTGACTTGGGAAACTATCGGAAATACTTCACTTCCTAATGTACGAATTTGGCCAGCTACACAGTATATACAAGATACCTCAGATATGAAAAATATTCTGATTCAGATCGAAGATGAGATGAATACGAGAGTAAAAGAGCTTCTCTCTCAGTGAAAAGATCTGGAAGCAAATAGATTACAAAAAAGGACGATGTTTGACATCAGAATGATCAAAGAAACGTGATTCGTGAATGGAATAGAAAATTAT
>ERZ724520.366-NODE-366-length-24510-cov-4.551871_pt1 | contig 24510 bp, 26 predicted proteins | sample MGYA00376053_ERZ724520 | MGnify/ENA primary metagenome ERZ724520 (study PRJEB28724, sample SAMN07190886) | activated sludge metagenome | isolation source: activated sludge of sewage treatment plant in Hong Hong | place: USA: Christiansburg, Virginia | collected...
TGATATTATTGATTAGTGATTTAGAATAATCAAAATTAGTCTTTAAATAACTTATTTATCTATCAATTGTTTTTGGGGAACTTACTAATAGATTTCTTTTTTGAGTCATCCTTGGCCTTATACAGCTCCATAAAAGATCTTCTGAGCCTGATCTGTTCGCATTTCTCGGCATAACTGAAAGGTTTTATTTAGAAGCGCTTTTTAAATTTAATTGTTTTTTTCATCGGGGCGGAACCGGGCGGTTCGGCCAATTTCATATCCTGTCTATATTTTTGATTAAGAAGGTGAAAGTATTTCGATTTATCCCTCGCACTCATTAAGAAATATTCGTTCATTTCGGGGTGTTCGTTCCTGATCCGTGTGCGCTACTCTTCCGGAAGGTTGGAGATGTTGCGAGGGTCCATCTTGACTGCCCGCTTGATCGGAGTCTCTTCCTTGAAATGCTGCCATAGATAATCATTTACTTCGGGCACCTATCGCTAGTGATGAATCTACTCGGGTAGATCCTATCCGGTGCATTCAGTCACGCTAGGCTCCTTCTCGGCTCTGGGACGGCCCCTTTTGATCTTGTACGTTTTCTTAAGCAGTGGCATTAACAGTGATTTAATTATGGAGACCGAAGACGCTCAATTGTCAAAAGTACTAAAGTTGGCTGTTTTTTGAGGGTTGGGAGAAGGGGGTAGTCCTGCTAAGAAGAGGAGTGTGGGGGAGTTAGGAAAAACGTATTTGATTTAAAGCCTAATTCTTCACCGATTATATTCTATTCAATTTTTACAGTCGATGCAAACTGCAAAAAGTGTCAATAATTTTAATAAGGGGGTTTGAAGGAGATGGACGTGGTTATTCGGGCGAATAAGCGTCGTTCAGTGAATTTTACCTTATAATATTCGATTTAAGGGGGGTTTTCTGCTGGCGTAGCTTATTATTTTATAAAATACAAGTGAAACAAATATACGATAAAATCAATTTGTTTTAACTGTTGCCAAGCCAACTCTATTCAGTTGCCCTTGAAATCTTCAAGCCTTCATTTTTCATTTTTTTAAACAAAACACCAAGGGACGTCCTATATACGCCTAAAAATATTAAAAATGCTTTAAACGATATCAATCGCCTAAGAATATTGAGAACTAATAAATCAACTTCGAATAAAATAAATAAGGATCATCTAAAGATATATGATAAATATAGTTGTCTGCTATTAATAAAATCCGCTCTATATTAAAATCTTGGGCCAACAGACAAATCTTAAACACCAACCAATTGAAAAAAATTTATTCTTCCAAACCAACCCTGCTTCTAACCTCTTTCTGAAGAATCGACGACTCGAACTCTTCAACTATATTTTAGCATCGAGAACAGAAAGTTTTTGCGCTTATCATTGCAAAGTTCTGATAAAGCTATGAAAAATAATAACTAAAAAAGAGATGATGAAATTTTCAGTAGGAAGAGTAGATCACTCAAGAATGGTCGTTTTTTAAGAAAAATAATTTGATTAGCTATAGCAAGAAACTAGTGAATCGGGAACAAAAAAATAAAAATCAAAAAGAGTGTCACAAGAGGTTATCATGGGCAAAACAAATTTAATAGCAGTTTATTAACGCAATCTTGCCGACCTTATCAAAAATTTATAATTATTAGTTAAGGCTTGACGATCACAAATGCGCTGAGTTTAAAGAGATTCTTACTTTAAAAATAGTAAATAGTATAAACGATTAACTGTCTTTCGTAAATTGACAGATTTTAATCTAAAAAAGTAAATCCTCATTAATAAATAATTATGCATCCATTAAATTATCACTAGCATTAATGATACTAGATATCTTAATTTTTAATTTACATATATTCTTGTTTCACAACATATTTCGTTATTTTGGCCACTGTTCAAAGAGGGCAGCCTTTTTCCGAAATATTAAAAATAGAATATTTGGATGGTTGATTGTAAACGTATATACTTTGAATTAGATAAGCTGTATTATTAAAGTCGAGATGATCAAGCGCTAAATTGTAGAGTACCTGATATACCCCCGCGTTTTCAACTCTCTCTCCATCCTCTACAAGGGAGTGTACTGCCTATCATTCAAGGTATATCACATGTCAGCCAAAAAGAGAATCACTCATGGCTTCCCTTTCTTAATCCCTCACCCCGATCGAAACGAAGTGACAGACAGACACTATGAAGAACCTACTCTGCACGGCGAGTCTAATTTTACGTTTGAGACCTAGCGGTATGGTAGGTCACATGCATAGTTTTTACATTATGTACGAGGAAGATACTAAAAAATTGCAAAACCAGTGCATTTTTCGTTTATAGTATCAGGAAAGGAAGGAGTACAGAACATTTCTCAGCTGTCAGCTGCTGAAAAGGATATCAAAACAGAAGAAAAGCGAAACTAATTTGTGTACTCGCAAGGTCTCCGAAACCAAATACTAGGCTCTGGATACTCAAATCTTTATCATCAACCTGCCCCCCCACTCCTTCTCGCATTAGAGGGTGTACTTTCGCAACTCTGAATTTTTCAGTTCTGTTGATGTGTTTATTGGTGCCTTTCGATACGGGAGTAAAGAATTTCGAAGTAAAGTTCAGTTGGGGAGCATGTTTGGGAATCATCAACTCGCAAAAAGCAACATTAGAATGATTATGGAAGAGAAACTTTCTAATAAGGAATTAAAATAATAAAATTGCTTCTCTTTTAACAGCTAAAAGAGCGATTTATCTAATCTAGTGGGACTTGCTTACTTTTAGCTCGAGAGTATGATCAATCACTACTGCTAATGGTTTAGAGAGGTCATTCGTTTAAGGGACCACTTTGCTAAACAAAATCCAAATAAACAATTTATTTTGGTACCTATGAATGTAATTAGAAAGTTCATGATCTATCATATCTTAAAAGAGGTCGCCTAATGAGTTTAGTTTAATTAGGAAAAATTTATGAGACTTAAAAGGCTGAAGAAATATTATTTAGTATAATGGAAGTATTTGTTAAAATATTAAGGAAAAGGAAATAATTCGGCATAATATCAGGTCTCTTCGATAGCATTTATCAGTTCTATTGTTCTATTAATCGGAACAGCATTTCCATCAAACTATCCAACAAAAATATGAATAACTTTAAGCAAAAAGGTTGTTGACCTTCATTAGAGTCCAACCTACACTTAGTTAAAAGGCAGGATAATAACTAAGAAACAATGCTGGAATATAATTTTCTAAAGATTTAGTCTTATGCCCTTAGAAATTATAAAGGTTTCCAATTCTTTTAATATAAAACTATGAAGCTCCTAATAAAGATAGATAAACTGTGCTGACACTCACAGTTTTTGTTCATGGATATCAAGGAAATAGTTTTGACTTCCAAAAAGCAAAAAATTACTTAAAAAAATATAATAGGTTCACTAATGTTCTGATAGTCTAATCAATAACTACTTAAATGGAGAAATCGATAGAAGATCTTGGTAAAATAGTGGCTGAATAAGTGTTAAGATATCTTTAAAATTGTGGTGCTCATTATAGTCGTATTAATTTTGTGGGATTTTCGTTGGGAGGACTATTGGTCAGAGCTTGTTTGCCTCACCTTAACTAATACAACAGAAAGCTGGGGATTTTCGTATCTTTTTCTTCACCTCATCTTGGAATTTCATAGTTATAAAATAATTTAGTAAAAATTGGAATTTGGTTTTTGATAAAAGTAGATAACGTAAAAAATTTAAAGTAACTTAACTTTCAATCGGTTAAGCTACATGACTCGTTTCTGATGAAACTGTCCCAGTCCTCTTTTATTTCCAATTTTAAAAGAGTGGTGTTGGTAAGTTCTAAGGATGATGGCTTTGTACCTCTGTACTCCACCATACTTTCCAGATAACTTTGTGAAAAAGACATCTTGATACTATGCGATAACCTTATTAATCGGATAAAACGGTTGGAACGAGTGGAGGTAATGTTCAACACTGAGCATGGAGGGACATTGGACAAGTTAACGGGAAGAAGGGGACATATTTAGTTTTTAGACAATGACAATTTTCTATAACTATTTTTCAAGCTCTACGGGTCTTATTTTTGAGAATGGCTCTGATAAAATGATTGATGATATGATTGAAAGTAAGTATCTGTCATGAGTGGTATAATCATTTCTTCTTGGTGTGCTCAACTTTGGGGGGGACAAAGAGAGGGTTTTTAATGAGGGGACCTTTGTTGCGGACCAATCTGACGGTAGCTCCATCATCGATGACTCCTCCCTCAGCCTTCTTCTTGAGGTACTCAAGTCTGGTGAGTTTAGTGAAGCCCCACTTGTTGGAGACGACGATTTTCTGTCTTCCGGGGAATTTGTTTTTGGCTCTTCTGAAGGCTTCAAGGGCCTTTTTGACGTCAGCTTCTCTGATTCTGACTGAGTAGAGGATGGATCCGATTTTGACTCTTGCTGCTTTTCCATAGCCTTTACCGAAGGCTCCTCTCATTCCTGCTTGGAGTCTATCGGCGCCGGCGCATGATAACATCTTGTTAATACGGAGCACGTGCCAGGGGTGGATGCGGCAACGGAGGTGGAAGTTGTCCTTGCCCACGTGTTTGGTTAGATACTTGTTGCAGGCGATACGGCTGGCTTCAAGAGCTTCGGAGGAGATCTGTTCGACCTCGTCCGAAACAATGTGCACAACGAAGGGGAAGGCGTCAACATCGGCCTTTTTGCGGCCTATGTCGTAGATTCTGATCTTTGGATCGGGGACACCTCGGTTGTATCTGGATTTGGGATAAGGCTTTCCCCTGCAGACTCTGTAGCATCTGGCTGGTCTTCTGCCCATTTGTGATAAAAAATATATATTAATAATAATAGAAAATTAAAATCACATCACACACAATCAGTGGCTCCATCAGAGCGACCATCCTGGCAAAATGGCGTTAATTAGCATTACTTTTTCTTCAAAATATTTCTGCTGCCACACTCCTGGGAAGTCACTCTCGAAAAACACGATTTCGTAACTCCGGTGCAGCAGGATGTACATGGCCTCAATCATGTAAAGGAAGTGTACCTTATCTACCTGTCTGCCCTTCATCAGCGCGGTCAGGAAGAAGAAAGTAAAGGACTGTAGCTGCTAAAAATTGATGAGTGAGATATCTTCCTCAAGGAAAGGCGCGAGGATATTGAAGGTTTTCATGGGCATTTGGCAGTTTTAAATCAGCGATCGCAACTAGACTATCATTCGCGTTTCGCTCTTTAAGTCTGCCTTCAAGAGGGACAAGTACTTCCCGACTGGGATTTGACTCATATCTATTCCCAACTCAAATACATCGGTACCGCTATCTAGGTCCTTAATCATATAGGCCTTACGGAGAGTGAGGACAGTTGCCAGCAAGTAAGAGGAGACTATGCCTGCAAATCCACTTTTGTAGTACTATAGAAATTTTTTGATGGCCCTTTTTAAAAAACGCAAACTTTAGTAGTAGCTGCGGAAGTACACTTCGAACTGGTTGCCCTCTGCTTTGGAAGCGTTGATTTTAACTTCCATTTTTGTTTTAAATTGCTGGGATTTGCCTGCTTTACTTATCATGATCATTGATGTTTTGGCATGCTCCATTATGTTAGTCATTTCCTTGTCTGATTCCTGCTCGAACCTGCGAACTGATTGTCTTTGAAACAGATCTCCTGCCTCCTTTTTCATATCAGTGTTCACTTTGGCTTCGCTCATGAGCTGCAAAATTTACTAGTCATCCTTTGCGTCGTCCTATTCTGAAAGCGAAGGATAGCTGAGTTTGGTTTGAGATTCTGCTTCTATGAGTGCAATGATGGCTGGTTCTGGGTTGGGAGTGTCGATGTGCTGTATGAATATTTCTAGGGCTTTGTTGGTGTTGTGGATTCTTGTGGTGGTGGCGAAGAGTTGTCCGAGGATTGATTTATTATGAAACTGGGCGTAGAACTTGCTGCTAGTGTTGAACCGTTTGTAAAAGGGTAGGTATACTATTCTGTTGCCTGCCGTCATGAACAACTCCTCCTCTTCTAGTTTAAACTCTCCGACGTTGCGATAGAGCCATATGAGTGAGGGTAGTATCTTCTGATAGTTGACGGTTTGTTTATTGATTTTTTATACTTTTTAGAGGATAATGTAGATGTTGTTGGTGGACTGGACGGGCTCGATGTATTGCGGGTGCACCTTGAACTTGTTCTCCAGCAGCAGGTTGTTATAGAACAGAAAGCTTTCGTGTTCGACGTTTTTCTTGTCGATCATCAGGATGGACACCTGTTGCGAGTTGGTTTTGGTGCCCTGAAGCAGGTGCATGTCCTTGAAGTCGACCAGCACGTCCCCGATCACGTAGTCTTTGATCTGTTTGCCCTTGAGGTGCATTATAATATAGCTCTATGAGTCGGGTGTACGACGAGATGATCAAAATTATGCTGATCGGGGACTCGAACGTGGGCAAAACCTGCATCATGCGCCGCTTCTGCAACCCTTAATTGCTCAACTTCGACAATATCCGCAGCACTGTGGGTCTTGACTACGCCGAACGCATCATTTCCATCCAGGGCAAGAACGTGCTGGTGCAGTTGTGGGACACTGCCGGTCAGTAGAAATTTCAAACCCTTACGCCGTCCTACTACCGGTCGGCCATGGGCATCATGCTGGTGTTTTCGGTGACTGACAAGTCTTCCTTCAATTCAGTGGAGCTGTGGATGCGGCAGATCAAGCAGTACGCCGTGGAGGACATCCCAGTCATCATTTTGTGCAACAAGATCGACGTTAACTCCAAGGAGGTCAGCGACGTGCAGTCGAAGGCTCTATAGAAGCGGCACGGGGTGAGCACTATCTACACGAGTGTGCTCAAGAACATTAACATTACAGAGGCAGTGGTGGCACTTTACAACAAGATCAGCGAGGACAAGAAGCAAAAAAACACAAAATCTCTAGTTACCCTCACACAGACCATACCCCAGCCCTCGGGCAGTGGCGGCTGTCGCTGTTGAGGGGCTACTGATATTTATACTAACTTAGCTGAAGGTTGTGCTTTGGGGTGTTGGAATGACATAAAGGGAATGAGAATGGTAATGGGAATGACGGATGGTGATATAATGTCAATAATAATAGTATGTTCGAGTCGGTGGTGGCACTGCTGCAGAAAGTAGGTAGGCTTGGGGGTATGCAGAGGGGCGGGACAAGTTGACGAAGTTCCTGATTTACCTGCTGAAGTTGATGGACGCGAGTTTGAGTCTGTACCGATCGCACCCGACCTACCGCATGGAGAAGATCGCCAGTACCCCTGCTACAAATAGTCCCTTTTCAGCGTGCAAGGCAGTTCATGCGGCTCGGCAAGTTCGTGCTCGAGTACCAGGAAGCAGTAAAACTCATTACCCAGGACAGTAGAGATGAGTTTGGGCGGCTTGTTAGCATCATCCTGCACGCCTTCTTCAGTTTCTACTGGGCACTCGACAACCTGTCGCTGGCTGCAGCATACGGAGTGCTCAACATTCCTTAGTACGAGTTCGCCCAGCCGGCAATGACTGTGAAATTTCTGGGAATGGCCATTGCTGCTTTCTACAACATACGCACCTGGCTCAGACTGCACCACCAGGAACTGCAGGCCCGCAAGCAGCTAAAGTACCTTAAGGGGGAGGAGAATTTGAGCAAGGAGCGGGAGTTGATAGACCTGGTACTAAAACAGTGGAAGATGGTGCTGCTCTGCTTCAAGATATACGGAGATATGCTTCCGACCATCGGCCGCTCAGAGTGGGCGAGAAGGGTGGTGGGCATTAAGATACCTCGGATCGCGCAGGCCCTCGGCGGACTGGTGAGTGCCCTGGTTTCATGCTTGATTGCGTCCGACTGATGTATTTAGGTTTATTCCTGCTAATTCTATGTTGTTCTTGGTCATGAATATTGCTGATGAGTAGGTGAAAATAAAGATGTATAATCAATTTCAGCTGTGGTTTCTTATTTTCTTGGTCTTGTCCACTCCGCTGATGGCGTTCTGGGCGCTGACGTAGTCGTTGTGTTTCTTGGCTTCGGCTGCCAGGGCTGGGTTTTGTTTGGCGATGGAGGAGATGACTGCGTCTTTGTTTTTGTGGAGGTTTGGGTTGATGGTGGTGTTGAAGGAGGCAGTCAGGACGTTGGTGTCGGAGAGTGCCAGTCGTGGTCCGTAGGGGAGGGGGCATTCTGCGCTGACTGATATTTTGTAGGTAGAATTGTCTTTTAGCAATTGGAAGGTGATTAGTGCAAATCCATTGACGTCCGAGGTCACGTTGACGTAGTGCTGAGTGATGACCTGGGTGTTGTTTTCGTTTAAGCCTTTGATGACCTGTGCGGAGAGGAGGGGGTTGTTGTCGTTTTCAAGTATGACAGCGTAGACGAAGGCTGGGTCCCAGAAGGAGACGGTGAAGGTGACTGACTGGTAGGTCTGCGCTGTGATTTTGATGGGGGTGCGTACTCTGGGCACGACGTTGACGATTTCCCGTACGGTGGAGGGGTAGGAGGGGATGTACTGGGTGATGAAGAGGGCGAGCATGGCCTGGGCGTTGGTGTCGGTGAGGAATTTGTAGAGGAGGGTGAGGGGGGGCGTGAGGTCGTCGGTGGGGTTGGGGGCGACGATGGTGTCGTAGATGTAGTAGCGGTTGTTCATCACGCTGGCCTGGAAGCTGCCCTGTTCGGAGGTGAGCACCTGGGAGGGGGTGAGCACGTAGATGCGCGAGCTGTTGATGCGCAGGACCTGGGAGAGCGCGTTGATATAGGCGGTGGTGTTGACGACGGCGGTCATGGCTATTTTGATGGCTGCGCCGTTGCTGACCTTGCTGGTGGTGAAGTTGTTGAAGAAGATGGGGGAGATGCCGACGGTTGAGTTGAGGTACACGGCGATGGTGTAGTTGGTCTGCACCCGTAGTCCGGCCACTGCGAACTTGGTGATGATGTTTACTCCTGAACTGACCAGCAGGCCTGAGTCAGCCGAACCGTAGACGACTCCTGAGGAGAGGCTTTTGCCGTAGATGCCGGTGGCGGAGATGAGGGAGGCGGGGGTGCCTGCTGAGACTACTGCGAAGTAGAGCACACCGGTGTAGGAGGTGGTGGCAGTGAAGTTGGCGCGGTTGGAACCGATGGCTGAGGCGACGAGCGTGTAGACTGTGGGGATGTACTTTTTGGCACCAGAGGAGGTGGAGGTGGTCGAGGAGGAGGTGGAGACGATGGTGTGCCCAACATCTGAGGATTCTTGTGGGGAGGTGGTGAGTGAGAGTACCATGGGTGACTCGATGTAGGACTTGTCGATGGAGAGTGCGGCTGAGTAGTATACGACTTGGTTCTGCAGGTAGTAGTAGTTGGTGGTGAGCGAGCTGATTTTGAATGTCTGTGCGCAGGCGGGGGGGATGGTGCTGCCGGCGTAGGTGATGGAGTAGTTGACGGATGTGACCTGCGCGGGTATGAGTATGACTGCGGGGGTGATGGTGTAGCTGGAGGAGCAGTTGTGGGTGGTGGTGAGTGCGAAGGAGTTGGGACTGGCCACTTCCAGCTGGACCGTGACCACGATGGGGGTGCCCACGCTGCGGGTGCTGAAGGGGACGACCTTGATGTAGTACTGCTGGGTGGGGATGTAGACGTTGAGGGTGATGTACTGGATGTCGTTGTAGAAGGTGTAGCTGCCGCCCTCCACCTTGCTGAACGTCACGTTGAAGGTGCCGTTGAGTCCGTTGGCCGCGCTGATGTTGAAGCTGGTGGTGAGGGTCGAGTAACCGGAGAAGACGATCGAGGCGGGGGAGAAGGAGATGGCGGATGAGGTGCAGTTTGGCGTAATGGTCAGGTTGTAGGCTGGCTTTTAGAGGGTGATGCTGAAGGGGGAGGAGGAGCCCGCGGAGATCTTGGTGTTGCCGGTGACGTTGATGGTGTAGAGGTAGGTGCTGAAGGTGGGGCAGAGCTTGTTGTTGGAGAGGGTCTGCGAGTAGATGCTGTTGGCCTTGAAGTCGAAGAGAGAGATCTTGAAGACAGGGGTCACTGAGCAGTCGATGGAGGTGTTCGGGTTGCGGAAGACGAAGGAGAGGTTGAACGAGGTGAAACTGACCGCAGCGCTGAAGGCAGTGGCGGGCAGCGAGGCGTAGAGGTACTGGGGCGACATGGTGACGTTGGTGGCGATGTAGGTGGTGGCGCCGATGGTCAGGTTGACAGTGGTAGGGACAGCAATCTGGTTCCAGATACCGGCGTACTCGGTCGGGAAACTGACGAGGACACCGACCGAGGAGTTCTGGCTCAGGGTCAAGGTGACTCCGTTGACGGTGCCGAGGGTGAAGGTGTAGGTGCTGACGACGAAGTACTTTTTGTTGGAGAGTAGTATGGCTCCGATCTGCATGTCGAGGGGCGGGTTGCTGACTGCGTAGCTGAGGGGGAGGGTGAAGAGCAGTACTGCCTGGGTGTAGGTGCTGGTGGTGTTGATGAAGGTGAAGGTGAAGTTGGTCTGGCTCACTGAGGTCTGCGGGTTGACCAGTCCGCTCACTGAGAGGTAGAGGAAGGCGGTGGAGCTGAGGCTGGAGAGGACGGGCGTGAGGCCGGTCAAGGAGATGGTCTGTCCGCTCATGGAGCAGGGGAGGGGGTTGTTGGCGAGGGCGAGCATGAGTCGGAAGTAGTTGTCGTTGGCGTTGTAGGGCTGGCAGTTGCAGGTGATGCCGCCGGTGCTCTGGGTGATGTTGGGGGGGACCACTATCTGGAGGGTGGAGACGACGAACTGGGGTGAGGTGAGTGCGAAGGTGTAGATGGAGGAGTACATGCGGTTGAGGGGGTAGTTGTTGCTGCGGACGGAGATGGCCTGTCCGCTGGCGGTGATCACTGAGCCCGAGGAGGAGCTGGTGGCGGCGGTGTTGGCGCTGGAGGCGGAGGTGATGTAGAAGGAGTTGCTGGTCGCGTTCATATATACGAAGTTGTTGTAGCTGACGGTTGCGTTCAATGAGTAGCTGCCCTGGTTGCCGTTTGTGATGGTGCCGCTGACTGAGACTAGTTTCTGGGCGGTGATCGAGCGCAGGTAGATGTTGAGGAAGGTCAGTTTGGTGGTGCCGCTGTACTCGTTGAGGATGTTGCACTGCGAGCTGTAGAGCGTTGTGGTGTCGCCGTTGCAGGTGCTGTTGGTCACTGATGGGTTCCAGGGAAGGTAGAGTTTCAGTTGTGAGGCCTACTTTATGGGGGAGGGGCAGATGAGACTGAGCTGGTACTGGGCGGGCAGGCCGGGGTTGCTGATGGAGACGTTGACCTGGAGCTGGCAGCTTTTGACGGTGATGAGGGAGAGGGTTGGACTGGCGAAGGTGCTGGTGCTGATGACGTTGGGCTGGTATACGCTGGTGGAGTAGTAGGTGTAGATGCTGAAGCGGTAGTTGTTGAGAGCAAAGTTGGGATTGGTGATGTTGGTGACGGTGAAGTAGTAGGGCTGTGATGCGCTCAGAAGCACTCCGTTGGGCACGATGACCAGTTGGTTGCTGCTGATGATCGAGCAGTAGGCCTGCGGTCCGATCAGTGCCTGCGAGTCCCACCGCAGGAAGCACGAGGAGGAGAGGGTGAAGAGGGAGGTGTAGGCCGTGGGGAAGAACACTGCAATCTTGCCAGTTTCAGGCAGGTAGGAGTTGAGTTGGAACGAGAAGTAGTAGTTGATGTTCGAGTCTCCGCCGTAGATCGAGTCGATGGAGGTGGTGATGGCCGAGATGTTGGCGGATGATTGGGTGAACTTGAGGAAGACAGCGCCGCCGATGGCTGTGACTTTGCGTCCAACGACGGTGAAGATGGTGACGGTGCGGTTGACGTACTGGATGCTGTAGGCGGCGTTGAGGAGGTTCTTGATGGTGAAGGCGAAGGAGCTGGCCGCGACTGTGCTCGAGGGCTGGATGTAGATCTGGCTGGCCAACCCGAACACCAGGCACTTGTTACCCGTGGCCAGACTGCACAGGGCCTGCGTGTTGAGGTTGAAACGGCCCTCGAAGGTGTACTGAGGGAATTGGACAACGAAGTAGTCGCTAGAACTCACTGAGCTGCCGACGGTGCCTGTGAAGGAGTAGTTGGTCAACTCGCCGACAGTGTTGCTGCCTAGTTCACTCACGGTGAAGGTCACAGAGGCGGGGAAGGCGGGGGCTGTGGGTGGTCCGACCACGAAACTGACTGGTTAGTAAATGTAGCCCTTGGTGCCGCCGTAGTTGAAGTAGGTTAGACTGGCGCCGAGCGTGCAGTAGTCGGTGACGCCAGTGGGTAGCGTCTTGAGGTTGGCGAACTGGATGCGGACGGTGGTATTGGCGTAGATGCGATCGTAGCCAGTCACGATGATGGTCGGGTAGGTGATGGTCGATACTGAGGGGTAAATCTGACAACGGATGCGGCCCATGGTATTGAAGGTCAGACCTGATACGGCGAGGCAGGCGATGTCTGAACCGGCGGAGAGACCAGTGCCGAGGTCTGCGGCGAAGGTGTTGGCGAATCCGATTTCGATGGCAGAGGTGACGGAGTTGCTGGCAGAGTTGATGTAGGAGGGGAGGATGTCAGCGGTGCCGACGGTGAAGGTGAGGTCGAAGAGTCCGTACGCGCCGCCGTCCATGGGAATCAGGAAGGTGATCTGGGGCACGTTGAGGAAGAAACCGTAGACAGTGGTAATGTTGATCTTCTGGCTCTAGACGAGTTGGTTGGCTGGCGACCAGAGGTTGACCTGCATTTGGTAGTGGTTGCCAGGGTAGGCAGGTGAGGTGAAGAGCATGTTCTGGTTAGAGTTGTCCAGATTCAGGAGATTGTACCCTTGATTGTAGTTTCCGCCCACGTTTGAGTTACCGCCGAGGGGAGAATAGAGGATGGTGATCTGTGAGTTGTTTCGTGAGACGGTGCAGGGCACGCTATAGAGGTTGGGTGTGGTAGGCTGGAGGGTGCAGGAGTCGAGGGTCTGTGCGGTGGAGTAGTTGAACTCTTTGGGGAGGAGGAAGCTCATGTAGCTGATGGCGAGGGTGGAGGTGGGGGTGGAGGGGAAGAGGAAGCCGTAGAACATGCACATTTCGTTGATGTTGCAGGTGCGCTGCTGGAAGGAGCGGGTGAAGAGACTGATCACGTACAGGAAAGGCGTCTGATATTCGACGATGGAAAAGCGGCCGGTGGCCTGGGAGACCTGGTAGTACCAGGAGGTGGAGGAGGGTTCGGTGTAGGCGCGGGCGTACCAGTAGTTGCTGTAGCTCATCTGGCTGGTTAAAATAGTGTAGCGCAGGTAGACGTTGATGCTGCGACCGGTGAAATTGGCTGTCCAGGTGGGGAAGTCGCTCTGGAGGTTGAGCATTACGTAGTTGCCTCCTAGTGACTGGCAGACGAAGCGGTAGGGGTAGGGTAGTGCTTCTCCGGGATAGGTAGTCATGGTGGCGTTACAGTAGGTGGCGTCGATGGTGATTTATCCGGGTGCAGTGATGTAGATTAGTTTGACCATATTGTTCTGTAGCATGTTGGTGATGCTGACGAGTACGATGTTGTTGAAGCCGTACTTGAGTTCGTAGTTGGGGGTGAGTGTGGGGGTGAAGGTCATGGTGAGCGCGCTGCCGGAGGAGGGGTCGACGGTGATTGTGCTGGCGGTGTAGTCGGTGTAGAAGCGTTGGATGATGTAGCCGTTGCGCCAGATTTCTGTGTAGAAGGTGTAGCTGCCATAAAAGTTCTGGTAGGGGTTGGTCATGCCGCCGAGTCTGAAGGTGTAGCTGCCGGACTGTGCGGAGGTGGCTTTGATCATAATGGTGTTCGAGGTGGGGTAGGAGTAGCACTCTGCGTTGCTGGATGTGATTGTGCAGGTCGTCGGGATCGGTACCTGGGTGTAGTAGTTGAGTCGGATGAAATCACCCACACTGATGCTATAGCCGGCGGTGACCGTGTGTACAGTGTTTGTGGCAGAGACGAGAGCGGGGTTGAAGGAGAGGGAGCCGGTGTAACCGTATCCGATGCCTCCGGGGTTGGAGTTGAAGGAGAGGTAGGTGGAGGACTTGTAGTACGCGCAGAGGTTGTTGGTATCGCTGGAGCTACAGGTGCTGGCTAGTTTGAGGGTGATGCCGATGGGGTAGCTGTAGGAGGCGGGGTTGGTGAGTCCGAGCACGTTGAACTTGATGAAGGTGTTGGCTGCGATGGCCTTGGTGATCGGTATGACGATGGTGGCAGGCACTGAGGGACTGGCTCCGTTGTTGCCCTGGTAGACTCTGCAGGAGATGCGGTCGCTGGAGATGACGTGAGCACCGTAGGCTTAGTTGCAGTCGAAGGCGCCAGGGTTAGGGGGGTTGATGGTGGCTCCGAGGTTGTTGGGATAGAGGTTGGTATTGAGCCCGTCGGCGGTGGTGAACTCGATGAGGATGCTGTCGCCGACGCTGGCGGAGATGTTGGGGGTGACTGAGAACTAATAGACTGAGGCCACATTGACGTAGGTGAGTGCGGGTGCGACGGCGAGGGAGGGGTGGCCGTAGGGTTCGGTCCAAATGCGGAAGACGTTCTGTTCGACGAGGGTGCCAGACTGGAAGGCGTATATTTTGAAGTTGTTCCACTGGTTGGCATTGACTTTGGCGCCGTAGTAGACGGAGGGGGCGAAGGTGTCGACCCAGAGCGTGATCTGCGTGCCTGCAGTCATGGAGTAGTTGAGGTAAACGGGCACCCTGTAGATATTTCCGGAGACGAGGGTGGCTGCGGCGGGCACCCAGTAGATGGTGTTGGCGAGGCGGTACTTGAAGACCTGGACTCCGTTGGAGGCGGCATCGAGCACCCAGTTGCCGAAGTCGATTTGGAGGTAGTCGCCGTTTGTGAGCGTGTGGGTGTTGAGCTGGAAGGTGAAGTAGAGCGGGAAAGTGGTGCCGGCGGAGTAGGGCGTGGTCATGGTGCCGTAGAGACCGATCAGGGTGCTGCCGCGTACGGCGTCCATGGCGAGAGAGAGGGAGACAGTGTCGGCGGAGATGATGGTGTTGCCTGCAGCTGAGCTGGCGGTCACGGTAGCGTAGGTGGAGAAGGTGTTGTTGAAGCCGGTTGAGTTGATCGACAATGAGTTGACCAGTTGCATGTAGACCTGTATGCCCATCGTGGTCGAGGTGGCGATGGCCGCGTACCCGCTTATAAGTATCTGGTTGGAGGAGTAGCGTTTGCAGACCAAGTTGCTGTTGGTGTTGACTCCTTGAGTAAAGCCAGTGTAGGAGTAGCAGTATTCGTCCAAGAGGTCGAGGTCCGAGGGGAAGGTGACAATCATGCTGGAGCCTTCGGGGAAGGTGAGGTAGTTGGCAGACCAGCGAATGGTGAAGAGGTCTTCGGAGTTGGTGGTCATGATGTTGGAGCCCTTGGTGAAGGTGGAGGTGGTCCAGGAGGTGGCGGCGTTGACGGTGTAGATAGCGGTTTCGCTGTTGTTGTTAAAGTAACCCCTCCAGCGGACTGTGTCCTGGAAGGTATGCACGAAGTTGATCTGGAAGTTTTGTTGGTCGTTGGAGGTAGGGTAGGTGCCAAGGTTGATGGTGTTGCCCGAGGAGCCCGTGAAGATGAAGGAGCAGAGGTTGATGTTCGGGTAGTACTGGTAGTCAATGTCGCTGTTCGACAACGAGCTCAGCGTGCTAATGCTGGTGAGTGCTGGGTAGTTGTTTTTGCCGTAGTAGACGAGTGTTTCAGCGTTGGTGCTGTAGTTGTTGTAGTTATAGTAGAACTGCATGGTCATGGTGGTCTGCACAACTGGGGAGGTGAGTCCGAGTGTGGCTGTGAGTTGGTACTCGTTGGAGGAGGGAGTGCTCTGGTACTTGGCCTCGTAGTTGTACACGCTGATGACGGTGGGGTAGGGCACTCCGTTGGCGTAGTAGAGCAGTTTGGCCTTGTAGGTCAGTGGCACGTTGGTTCCGGAGGGTAGGGTGATCAGGGGGAAGCGGAAGTAGTAGTTGGTCGAGGTGGAGAGTGCCCCGTAGTCGGTGATGGTCAGTTTGGCGGGGGCATACTCCTGGGCGTAGGTGCGTGCGCCGCAGAGGATGCGGGTGTTGGCGTTGGGGATGGGGTTGTTGGCGTAGTGGCTGTAGTAGATGCCGTTGTAGAAGGGCATGTTGGCGTTGTAGCTGAAGATGTTGGCGATGTTCAGGCAGGGGTCGTAGTACTTGCTCTCGACCTAGAACGAGAGGACGGACTCGGTGACGGGGGAGGCGGTGGAGGAGGCGGAGAGGGCGAATGAGGGTTGCAGCCAGAAGCCGAGCATGCCGGGGTTGCTGCTCTGGAGGTGGGCGTGGTCCATGCTGTAGCTGGCCATGTAGCCGTAGAAGTCAAGGGTGTAGACGTCTCCGTAGGCGAGACTGAGCATGTTGTTGTAGATGAGGGAGATTTCTATGCGTTGGGGGGTGGTTGGCATGGCGAAGGCGGAGGTGAGTTGCTGGCGGTCGATTATTGTCAACAGGTACTCTTGGTTGTAGGCCAGACCTCCGATGGGTGCGTTGACGGAGAACGTTCCGGATGAGTAGGTGCAGGCGGCGTAGAGACCGGCTCCGTAGGCGACGTGCTGGATGACTGTTTTTTGGATGATGCAGTAGATACCGTTGCTGGGGGTGTTGGAAGAGGGGAGCGTAGCGGAGGAGGAGACGAAGCTGAAGCTTTCAGTTTGCGAGATGTTGTATGGTGATGTGAACTTGAAGAAGAGTTTGTTGGTGGTCCTGCCGGCGGAGGCGTAGAGGTAGGTGCGTGCTAGTTCGTAGTAGCCGGTGGTGTATCGTGCGTGAGCGAGGTTCCAGGCGTTGGGTTTGCCGTATAGTCCTGAGTTGCTGTAGCCGTTGTTGGAGGGCCAGAACTAGCCTGTGCTGGCTGCGAACTCTTGCTGAGCGTTGAAGTTGTAGACGGTGGAGGTGTAGGTGACGTGGTTGTTGCCGTTGGGGACGAGCCGCACGCGCAGGTACCAGTCGTAGCTGGTGCTGAAGGCCGAGGTCTGGATGTTGGTCACGTTCACGAACCACTGACTGTTGGAGGTGTCGTAGTTGACAACTGCTGAGCCGATCGGGTTGATGACACCGCCCGAGCCGTAGCGGAACCAGGCCGACTCGACTGAGTTGAGGCCGCCGGTGAAGTAGAGGGTGAGGTAGCTGATGTTGCGGTTGGTGTAGGAGTTGGCGCCGATGTTCCAGGTGAACTCGTAGATGAGCGGGTAGGCGGTGTGGGAGGGGTTGTGCGGAGGGTCTGACATGCTGACGAAACTGGGCGGGTTGCTGACCACGAAGTCGCTGTTTTTGGAGTAGGCAGAGTAGTTGGGCTGGGTGTAGGTGTAGATGGCGAATGTTCTGTAAACGCTGTACCAGCTGAGGGTGCCGCTGAGACCTTGCTGGTAGTTGGCGTAGTCGACGGGATTGGGGTTGACGATGTTGTTGATGTAGAAGGTGGTGCTTGTGCCTCCACTTCTTGAGGCCAGGATGTAGACGGAGGTGTTGGCGCGGGTGTTGATCCAGAGAGGGGTGTAGGTGACGTAGTTGTCGGTGAGCACGGCGAGGCTGGAGAAGACGCGGCAGCAGGTGGCTCCTCCCTTCATCTTGAACACCAGTTTGTCCCAGTTCTGTGATCCGCTGTTGTAGGGCCAGCTGATGGCGTTGATGCGGTAGTAGTTGTTGCTGGAGCTGTAGGTGGAGGCGCCGAGGTTGCCGCTGGCCGGGTTGGCGCTCACCGTGCCCTTGGTGGTCGTAGAGTTGATGTTGAATGAGTCCGAGAAGAAGATGTTGGGGAAGTAGGAGGTGTAGACCAGTTTATTGGCGTAGTCCTGCAGGTTGATGCGCAGGTTGATCGGCACCAGGAACAGCGGCTGCAGCGGCGGGTTGTTGAAGTTGTCGAAGGCCAGCTGGATGTTTTGGTTGGCAGAAAAACCTGCGAAATTGACCACTCGGACGATGAGCGGGGAGGTGTTGTTGGCGTCGTCGGAGTAGCCGAAGCAGACCACGCCGTTGGCCTTGTTGGAGTAGGCGGTTAGGCCGCTGACGTAGCAGGGGATGGTGCCTCCGTTGGTGATGCCGAAGTAGTTGAGGTCGAAGGCGTCGAAGATAAGTTCGAGGAGGTAGGCGGAAGTGGTGGCTACTTTGACTGTAAAGTCCACGAAGAGGGAGTTGACGGTGGCTGCTTCCCTGCTGAGGGTGTAAATCGAGTTGAGCACGATCGGGTAGACTGACTGGTAGGTGAAAACGTCAACTGCGTCGAAGTACATGGTGTTGAAGTTGGCGTTGGTATAGCCCTTTCCGGACCAGACGAGCTGGTTGTAGTATGCGGCTGAGTTGGCGGTGATGAAGGGGGAGCTGCTGCCGGCGTTGACGTAGACGATGAAGTCGTAGTAGAAGGAGGGGCTGAAGATGTGGGAGGGCAGACTCTGGACCAGTACCTGGGTGGTGCTGTAGAGGGTGCAGGTGACTGGGTACTCGTCGTAGAGTTGGTACTTGGTGGGGGAGTACTCCCGAGCGACGCACTTGAAGTTGCTGCCGCCTGGTACGGTGGAGGGGAGGGAGAAGATGATGGAGTTGGAGTTGGTGGTGTCTTCGGCGTTGGAGCCCATCACGTACTGCGAGACGTACTGGAAGTTGTTGTTGAGGGTCACTCTAAGGGGACCGGCAGTGGTGGTGAGTTGCTTGTAGGTCTGTCTGCGCCAGAGCACGTTGGTCGAGGGCAGCAGCGAGTAGCTTCCTCCTGGGGACTTGGACTTGACTGAGGACACCTGCACCGAGACCGAGTAGTCGGACCCGCTGATGTACTTGTCGTAGAGGGTGAGCGTGAAGGTGGTGTTGGCGGGGACGGAGTCGGTGGCGAGGGTGATGACGAAGGTGCCGGTGAGGGCGAGGTCGAAGTTGGAGGTGATTTTGAGGGTGTTGCTGGAGATGACCTGGCAGTAGATGGCGTTGTTGGCCCAGACGGGGTTGTTGTTGTAGTGGAGGTAGGCGCCGCAGCCGTAGAGGGTCGAGAAGCCGCTGGCAACCACGCTGAGGTACGACCCGACGAAGGGCCCGGTGGTGCGAGTGTTGCTGTAGAGTGTGAAGCCGTTGAGGTTGGCGGAGATGACGACGGGGGTGCTGGTGCCCTGTAGGAAGTTGCCGAAGACGGGCACTGCTGCGTCGAAGGTGGGCTGCGCGTAGGCGAGGGAGTTCTGGTTGTCGTTGTTGGTCCAGGTGCAGTCGTAGCGGGAGTATCCGCCCATGGTCCAGGCGATGTAGGCGTTGTAGAAGGAGGTGGAGTAGTCGCGGGACTGGGGGAAGTAGGCGTCGAAGTTGATGGTGGTGTAGTAGGGGGAGCCGGCGAGGAGCATGGTCATGAAGTAGCGGTGGTTGGTGAAGCGGGAGTAGGTCCTGCACTCGGTGAAGTCGCTGTTGGCGCAGGCGCTCTGGCTGGGCTTGGGGTAGTAGCGCGAGAAGTAGATGGCTGGGTTGCTGTATGTGTAGTACATCTGCAGGTAGAGGTTGTAGTTCTCGTAGGCGTTCACCTGGTTGCCGTTGGTCCAGAAGCCGTTCTCGGTGACTGAGTGGAAGCCGCGGGGCGGGTCCTGGGTGTTGAGTCCGAGGGCGACGTTGAGGGTCTGGTAGGAGGAGTAGAGGTCGTAGGGCAGGTTCTGGTTGATGAAGTAGTGGTTCTTGTTCCAGAAGAAGCTCACGGAGATCTGCTGCGGGTTGCCGTTCCAGGAGGGGGTGCGGTAGCCGGGGAAGAAGCAGCGCAGGGAGTTGCCGACGGGGGCGTTGAGTCTGACTCCGACGAAGGGGAGCATGCCGGAGATGAGGTAGCGGGTGCAGTTGGCGGCGACGTAGGCGGTGGAGTAGGTGATGGAGAAGGAGCCGGCGGCGGTGGCGCAGAGGCACTCGATGTAGGCGGCGGGCTGGGAGGAGGGGGTGTAGGGGAAGGGGTTGGCGGGGCTGCCGGGGTAGTTGGTGTTGCCGTTGCCGTCGAACTGGAAGAGCAGTTCCCCGTGTGCGCCGTCGGTGAAGGAGGTCATGGTGGCGGTGATGGGGGCCTGGAGGTTGTAGAGGTAGAAGCTGAACTCAGTTTCTACGTTGTACTGGTTGCTGATGAGGTAGATGTCGGCGGAGGAGGCGATGGCGTTGGTGGGCTGGGAGTAGGGTGCCCAGCTGGCCATGTTGGTGCCGGTGAAGGTCTCGAAGTCCCAGCCGTTGATGGCTCGGCAGCTGCACCATTGCTGGCAGGAGTACCACTAGATGCAGTTGCCGTTTATATCGGTCCTGTAGCAGGGCTGGTAGCAACACCCGCAGAGAGATTGGCGATAATACCAGTAGCTCCACTCCATGACCATGCTGGCGGTGACCCAGACGGAGTTGGGGTAGTTGCTGACGTCGCCGGTGATCGACCCGAAGTTGAAGCGGAACTGGTAGTTTTCGTATCCGCTGAAGGTGGGCCACTGGTTGAGGTTGTTGGTGGAGCCGGGTTCAGCCCACAAATAGAAGATGGCGTAGATGCGTTGGGTGCTGGATCCAGCGTTGCCGCAGTACTTGCTGCTGGAGTAGGGGTACCAGGCGCTGCCCAAGAAGGGGAACCAGTTGTTCCAGGAGGAGGAGTACATGTCGACGCTGTTGCAGGTGGTGGTCCAGAGGCGGGGCAGGTAGAAGCGGAAGCCCACCCGGAAGACCTGCTGGAAGTTGTAGTTGGTGTTGGCGAACAGGTTGATCCAGATGTTGTTGGCGTCCAGTTTTATTATCTGCGCACCGCCCTCGCTGCGGACGTGGCTGGTCCCGCCGTTGAGCATACGGGTGTAGGTCATTCCAGTTGCGGAGGGCAGATCCACAACGTTGTTGCCGAAGCCTTGTTATCCGCAGTTGCCATCTTTTGTGTTGCAGCTGGCGCCGGTGTTAGAGGCGTAGTAGATGCTGTCGTAGGTCCACCATTGGTTGGTGGTGGAGTAGTAGAGGGGCCAGTTTCTATCGTTGTAGGCCTGGACGTTGGCCCAAACGTAGACGGTGACGTCGATGTAGTAGGTGTCTGAGTTGGTGACTCCGTAGAAGTAGAGGTTGAGGAAGGTGTTGGTGAACCAGTAGACGTTGTAGAACACGATGGAGTTGTTGGCGCTGTAGAGCTGGCAGAGGATGGGGTTGAGGGGGTCGTTGCCGATGAGTCCTGACTCTAGTTGGCACTGGCTGGTGCTGCCGAGACTCTGGTACTGCGGGGCCCAGTTGTTGGTGTGGGTGTTGGTGTAGATGACTTCTACTACTTTTTCGGAGGGGTCGTAGACGCTGCCATAGGTGACTCCCATGATGTCTCCTGCATGGATGGAGAGGAACATCCAGCTGCTCCAGCCCCACACGCGCACCTGGGTGTCTACGGACCGCATGGTCATGGTGGCGTACCAGTTGTTGGCGCGGTAGGTGGAGACGAAGCTGGCGGGCACTGAGGCGGTGTAGGTTTTGGTCCAGGGCAGGCCGAGGATGTAGAGTTTGTAGCTGTTGACGATGTGGTGCTTCATGCGCAGGTAGCCGAAGCGGTAGTAGCTGCTGATGTAGCCGTAGTAGGAAGGGCCTCCGTTGGCTGCAGTGAACCCGCCGGTCAGTTTCTGGACGAGGTAGACGTAGTACTGGTTCAGTGCGGTTTGGACGTAGAACTGGTCGTAGATGTAGGTGTTGAGGTAGGTGTAGTCGCCGATGGTGCCGTAGGTGGGGTCGACCAGCGGCCACTGCAGGATGGCATAGCCGTTGGCCGCCACATGTTCCTGGCTGGTGTAGAAGTCGTAGTAGGTGCCGGTTTGCCAGAGTGCGGCGGAGGGGTAGCAGGAGAGGGTGCCGCTGGAGTTGTAGTTGTCGGGGGTGTAGACCTTGAAGGCATCGATGATGGTGTGGGTGCCCCTGAGTTCCTGCCCCATGAGGTGGGGAGGACTGACTGTTCCTCCGAAGGCTTTCCAGATGAAGCTGGGGAAGGAGTTGGCGCTGTCGGGGTTGGTGAAGAGCATGCGGAAGCTGACGGAGGTGCTGCTGAGGGTGAAGCCAGTCACGTAGATTCTGGTGGGAGTGCTGAACCCGTTGGTGCTGCCCTGGTGGTAGTAGCAGTAGACTGCGACGTTGACACCCAGAGAGCAGGGGTATTTCGAACCTGAGTCTAGGCCCATGAGTTTGGGGTTGTTGTAGATGTTGGTACCGTCCTTGCCCTGCACTGGGATTTATATCACAAATCCGTTGATGTCTGTTCTGGTGAGAGTCAGGGTAAACTAGAGATAGTTGACTGCACCCTGTACCTGTGTGCCCTGGACCATGGTGATGGTTTGAATGCCGTAGGAGGGATAGGTTGCTCCTGCGGAGGTGGTCCTGTAGAAGGTCTGGAATGGTTCTTGCTCCAGGTAGTAGGTGACTGAGGTGCCTTGGTTGTAGATGGTGATGGGCAGAGTGACTGTGGGATTGGAGGTGTCGACTAGGGTGAAGCCATAGTCAGCCTCGTCTCTGGGATTGATGATGGATAGGGTGACTGCGACTATTTCTCCGTTGGCGATGGCCTGCTGGAACTGCATGGAGATGGTGGTGCCTGAAATTGAGCATTTGAGGATGGAGAACCCGTTGAGGTAGCAGACTGGCACATAGTAGTAGAGGTCATTGATGTTTTGGTTGAGGGTGGAGTGGTTGTAGACTGAGCCGAAGTTGACGTTGATGGAGTGATAGTTGGTGGTGGTGGTTGGTATGGCGGAGAAGGCAACTGGTGCGATGAATTTGAAGGAGAAAGGGGACTTGCTGAGGGAGGCAGTGGTGCTGCCGTTGTTGATCCAGTAGCTGGCGGGTTCCCATTCGTTGATGTAGAGCTGGTTGGGGGCGCCGAGATAGGTGTGCTGTTGGTAGTATGAGCCTGTGAGGGAAGTGTAGACGAGTGCGGAGGAGGTGAGGGTGGTGGGATCCTGTTTCATGAAGCACCAATCGTCGTTGCCTGAGGTGACTCCGGGGTTGTTCATGGAGTTGGGCCAGGTGAAGTAGCGGATGGTGAACTGGTTCCTGTTTGTCTGTGCGGTGATGGCGGTGCGGATGGCCAGGCCGTTGGTTTAGATGATGAGGGCGTTGGCGTCGTTGTAGGTGCTTTTGACCACGGGGGTGACCCAGATGGTGCGGTAGTTGACGTCGATGGCGCAGCTGGCGACTTCGATGGTGGAGGTGATGTACTCGATGCAGGACCGGCTGAGGAGTTGCACGTCGCTGGTGGAGACGTTGGGGAACTAGATGGAGATGAGTTTGACCAGCGAGGTCGAGTTGGTGGCTCCGCTGCCCATGCTGAACTGGATCTTCCAGTCATCGAGCATGCCCTTCTGGTTGGTGCCGAAGATGGGCGAGATGGTGAAGGAGGGACTGCTGGGCTTGTTGGGGGGCAGCGCGGGGAAGAGGTCGCGGTAGTAGACGCGTTCGCAGACGTCGATCGAGTTGTAGACCACGTAGGCGTAGATGGTAGACTGCAGAGTGTTGAGTTGGAAGGACGGGTTGTAGAACAGACTGTTCAGTTGCGCGTTGACCGAGGTGGACCCGGGGGTGGTGATGGCGAGGGCGGTGGACCCCACTCTCAACAGGACTGTTTGGCAGTTCCGCATGAAGATGACGTCGCCTGAGGCTCCGAGGCCGGAGTTGTAGGTAAAGGAGCCGTTGCTGTTGGCGGACTGGCGCAGGTCGAACCCGAACTTGAGGATGTACCAGTCGTTTTTTACCATCGATTTTGTGTTACGGGTCGTGAAGCTGAAGGAAGTGCTCCTCACTTACCGCACGGGGTTGGAGGAGGCGAAGTTGCCGAGGTCGCTGATGGGGGTGGTGGTCACTGGCAGCACGCGGATGCCTGCCTCGACAATCGACCACACGAACTTCCTTGCAGTGGGCTGGTCGTACGCGTACACCTGCACGGGAATCGCCATGCCGACGTTGGTTGAGGGGTTGACAACCCAGAATCCGAATTTGAGGAGAGTGGTGGTGGCTATGGTGGTTGCGAAGTTGGAGCATACTATTTTGGTGGGTTGTTTGTAGGAGGCTGAGGCAGTTCCTGGGTATACGTTGCAGGTCATCGAAGCGATTTGGCTTTCGAATAGATCGAAGACGAGGCTGTCTCCGGCTTTGTAGCCCATGCCGAGGTCTGCGGGGAACAGATATCCGCCGGTCAGGTCTGCTGTGGGTATTTCGATGACTATCTGGTCGTTGGTGGCGATGGAGATGGAGGAGAGGAGGGTGACGATGATGAAGTTGTTTTCGTTGGGGATGGTGACGGTGGAGTTGAAGAAGAGGGTGCTCCAGTCGGGGCCGTAGACCTAGATGTACTGCGCCTGGGCCTTGTCGTTGCTGCAGGAGGAGCAGTAGTTGATTTATATTTCGGTTTTGTATACTCCGACGGATGTGGGGAAGACGAGTCCTTCGGTTTGTGATCCGAGGAGGGAAGTGATGGTGACTTCGAGGTTGGTGTTGGCGGGCAGGGCTTCGTAGGAAGTGATTTTGTAGCCGTAGTAGTTTGAGGTTGAGCCGTAGTTTCCAACTTGGCAGCCGTATTTGATCAGAGTGACGAGGTTGAAGATGGTGCAGACGAGTGTGGCTGGAGGGGCTCCGAAACCTCCACTGTTTCCGGAAATGGATTTTCGATAGAGGTTGATGTAGATCCAGCCGCAGCTGCCGA
>ERZ724520.369-NODE-369-length-24391-cov-5.114398_pt1 | contig 24391 bp, 20 predicted proteins | sample MGYA00376053_ERZ724520 | MGnify/ENA primary metagenome ERZ724520 (study PRJEB28724, sample SAMN07190886) | activated sludge metagenome | isolation source: activated sludge of sewage treatment plant in Hong Hong | place: USA: Christiansburg, Virginia | collected...
AAAAATGCTTGCCATTTTTTGTCAAAATAAGCAGCGCCAAAGAGTCCGATTGCTCCAAGTGGTGAAAAATTTGGTATATGTGGAATAAGCCGACTAAAAGCTGCCATCAAAACCATTATAATCAACAGGCTGAAACGAAGATAAATTGTTTTTTGCATTTGTATTTTTTAAAAGATTATGAATAGCAGAAATCAAATTCTATTTACAAAAAATCAAAAATATTTTTACAGATTAAAAGCTGCATTATTGGGACCAATGCCTACTTGAATAGAGTCTATCAAACCTCCCGTTGCATTGTATCTAAATACATATCCACCTGATGAAAAATTAGGCGCACGTAATCCCCAAATTTGATTATTATATGGAGATGCTGCTAATCCATAAAAACTTCTGCCAGAAATAATTGGGGTGGTTGGCAATGCACTTGCTGTAATATCTAAAGCATACACATTATCGCTAATAGAATAATAAATTTTTCTACCATTGTCGCCTACTGCTATATTTAATTCATAGCTCAAACTACCTGAATTAATTAGTGTAAAGCTTTTATCTATGGTATTGGTGGTGCTATTAATTCTTACTATTTTAGAAGGTGTCAATTTTGTAATATTAGGCCAAGAGGACCAATCTGATTGTCCTGCGCATAAAACCCAAATATTATTTTGAGCATCTTTAACAAGTTTTGTTGGGATATCGCCAACTTTTATAGTAGAACTCACAGCATCTGTTGTTGAATTAATGATAGAGACAGTACTATCAATACTCCAACCACCGCTATTGGCTACATATACATTATTACCTGCTTGCTCTAATTGTTCGGGGCCTTTACCTACATTTATACTTGTAGAAATAGTATTTGTTGTCAGATTGATTACTACTACTTCACCAGCACTACTCCCATTCGTTACATACGCTTTGTCATTCGTTACACCTAATGCATAACGTACATAGCTCGTATGATTGGTGGCACTTGTGTCAACAATAGTAGCTATGTGTTTGAATGTTCGCGCATCTACAATTTCTATTTTATGAGAATTATTTACACAAATAATTCCTTTATTACCCACTCTTGTATAAGACTGAACAACATCACCAAGATTCATTCCGCTATTTGCATTTTCATAAATGTAATTAGTAACCACACCATTTCTATTAATAAAAGAAACAGAGCCATTATTACTACCAAAGCTTCCTTCGTTGGTAATAATTGCAGATCCAGATTCGATAAATGTACCTAAGGTATCATTTTTTTCTTCTTCTTTGTTACAAGCTATTATGCTTAAACACAACAACAAAATCATTGAGATTTTCTGATTCACTTTTTTCATTTTAAATTTGTTTTTAAATTAAGTAATATTGATATAGTATAATTTCTAAGTGGCTGTGCATAGCTGCGCAAGCTCTCATATTTAGTATTAGAAATGTTATTTACTTTAAAGGCAATTTCGGCGTCTGCCATTTTAAAATATCCATTAAATGCAACAAATAAATCAACTAATGTGTAAGGTTTTAATTGAAATACTTTTATATTTTCATCATCCGTAAGACGGCTGCTTACATAGAGAATATTACATCCTGTGTTAAAATATTTATCTTCAAAAATAAAATAAGATTTAATAGTATGCTGAGGTCTGTATCGGATAAAATGTCCATTTAATGCTGGATTGGAGGCTTCTTTTATAATAGTGGAATGATTGTAATTGTAATTTATGGAAACTTTAAAAAGATTCGTTTTATTCCACCTTATACTGTTTTCTAAAGTTGACTCAATGCCGTAATGTCTTGTTTTCTTAATGTTTTGAGGTGTATATAACCCTGATAATATTGGAGACCAAACGATATTATTATTGATGATGGAATAATAAATAGAATTAGAAAAATTTAATTGATATGGGGATGATTTTTTTAATGGGTGTATATTCAAATTATATTCCACAGTATATCCACTTTCTGGTAATAAGTTTTTATTCCCTCCAGGTTGCCAAAATAAATCATTAAAATCCGGAAGCCTATATTTATCGGCATAACTGAAGGAAGTATTGAAAATATTTTTCTTATCAGTATAAGCAATAACCAATCCAAATTGCGGGCGTATATATTTTGATTTCATTATTTCTTGCCGAACTGTAGCACTTAATTCTATATTTTTTATTATGTATTTTGTTCCTATGAATGCAGCTCCTCTATGTCTATTTGCAATGATATTATAGGCAGTTACTTTGGCATTTTCCCAAATATAATCCAAGCCTGCATCCATCGTAATGGAATGTTTAAAATAATGTCTGTAATTAAGACTGTTTTGAAGTTGGTGTGCAAAATAAGGTGCTTTAATATTGCTGGCTTCGTCGTTGTAATATAAATAATCATACACATGTCCGGTTCTAAAATAAAGCTGTGCATTAGAAAATATTTTTTGATAACGCATGAAACTTTTTACAGAAAAATCTTTCTGATATTGAACGCTATTTTTGTATCCACCCATTAATGCAGGAACATTATGAAATTTAGACAAAGTAAAATTCCCAATATCTAGCTGCTGTTGTTTTTTGAGTTTCACATTCAGTTCATTAACTGTTGCCCATTGCTTTAAATCATTGTGTTCATTCAAAACTAAAGGGTTTTCAAATTTATATTTATCATAAAAAGGAAAATTATTTTTTGCATTTTGATAAAAAGAGGAAGAAGAAAATTGTATTTTTTCATCGCCTATTTTCAAAGAAAAATTAGTTCTGTAATTTTTAAACGAAGAAAAATCTTGACGGACAGATAGCTTTAATTTTCGTTGAAAAATTGGTTTATTATTTAGCAATACAGCCCCACCAAAAGTACCACTGCCCAAAGCAGCACCCGAAGCGTTGGTAATAATATCTATATTATTAGCGGCATTGATAGGTATCAGCGAAATATCGGCAGAGCCCAGCGTAATAGAATTAATTTTTAATCCATTCCAATATACTGCCGTTTGGTCATCAGCAGTACCGCGCAAACTGATAGAAACAGCGCCGCCCAATCCATAAGAATTTATTTGAACAGGAGTGAAATTTTGCAAAATATCTGCAATGGAATTTCTACCATAATAATGTGATTGAAAACTGTCTAATTTATAATTTAAATTGGTGCTTGAAAAATATGTTTCTCTGCTAGATTGAATTATAACTTCTGGAATGGGAATAGTGTCTGCATATAAAATATTTATCCAACCTACTTGTAGGAATATAAATAATGGAATAATATGTAAAATATTTCTTTTCATATACTTAAAATGCTTCCACAGAACATTTATTAGTTAAAAAAAACAATGGCAGGTCTTCTGACTTACACTATTTGTTGCGCCTTCCCGTTTTTTTTATAAACAGTGGCTTGAAGAACAACAAACGTTCAAAGTGCTTACAGCAACTGGGATTGTACAGGATTTACACCTGATTCCCTTTTAATCTAGGTTGTGACACCGAGAACCAAAATTCAAAACAAAGGTAGTCTTATATCTATCATTTCCATATTAATTTTGTCCTGTCTTTAAAACTTTATTAAATTTAATTTGTCTAAAATATTGAATATGAAAACCGTATCTGTACTTTTAATCACACTATTTTTTATTTCTATGGGTTGTACTGCACAAAACAATAACTCTTTGGTTTCTGTATCCTATCGGGATGGAGAGCAAGCATTAAAAGGATTTGCACAAGCGCCAACAGAAAATGCTAATTCAAAAAAAGCAGGAATTCTAATCTTACCAGCATGGATGGGTATGGATGCGCACGCTAAAGAAGTAGCCGACAATTTGTCTAAAATGGGTTTTTATACTTTCATTGCAGATATTTATGGTGAGGGAAATTATCCAAAAAATACTGCAGATGCTGGAAAAAATGCAACTTTTTACAAATCACATATCGACAATTATAGAAAGCGAATTAAATTAGCATTAGAGCAGTTAATAAAATCAGGAGCTAATCCGAAGGAGATTGCGGTGATAGGTTATTGCTTTGGAGGCACAGGAGCTTTGGAGGCTGCACGAGCCAATATGCCTGTGAAAGGTGTGGTTTCTTTTCATGGTGGTTTGGACAGAGATACTACTAAAGCCATAGAGCAAATTAATCCAAAAGTATTGGTTTGCCATGGTGCGGATGATTTTTTTATAAAACAAGAAACGGTTCTTTCTTTTCAGCAAGAAATGCGTGACAGCAAAGCCGACTGGCAAATGATTTATTACGGAGATGCTGTTCATGCATTTACCGATAAAAATGCAGGTAGCGATAAATCAAAAGGCGTGGCTTATAATGAGAAAGCAGACAAACATTCATGGAAAGCCATGCAAGATTTTTTTGAAGATATTTTTAAATGATTTTTAAGTATAAAAGAATTTAAAAATTACTTAAATCTTTTGAGCAATGTTTTAAAAATGCTAACACAGATTTTGCTATTTATTTTCTACAAATTTTACTTCTTTCAAGATAATTAAATTCATAGCATTGGGTTTTAATCCCAAAATATTTTTGTGCGTAAATCTGGTTACTTCATCATAAAACAAAGGAACTACTGGAGCTTCATCAATAATGATTTGTTCCATTTTATTATATAACTCACAAGTTCTTCCTGCATTGGTTTCTTTCATCGCTGCTTCATATAATTTGTCATAATTTTCATTTTTGAAAAAAGTATAATTTGGTGGTGCGCCATTTTTACTATAAAACAAAGCCAAATAATTTTCTGCATCTGGATAATCTCCTATCCAAGAGGCACGGAAAAATTCTACTTCATTTTTACGCATGGCTTCTCGCAAAAAAGAGGCGGGTGTGTTTTCAATTTTACAAACGATGCCAATATTGGCTAATTCATTAGCAATATTCGTAATCAAATCACTATATGTTGGGTTTGAATATAATTTTATTTCTCCAATTCCTTTTCCATTTGGATAGCCTGCTTCTACCAATAATTTTTTTGCCTTTTCTATGTCATACGTGTATCCTTTTACTGCTACATCATCAAAGCAAGGAAGTCCTTTGGGAATCATTCCGCTTTCTGCCGGAACGCCAATTCCATTGCGCAAGTACGTAATCATTTTTTGGCGATTGATAGCGTAATTTATTGCTTGTCTAACTTTCTTGTTTTTCAGCGCTGCATTGGGTTGTTTTGCCATTGAAATACCCAAATATTCTGTATTTAGATACGGCATTTTTTCAAAAATTATTTCATTCTTCCACTCAGGAGCTAATTCTCCGGTAGAAGTGAGTAATTTATCTTTATAAGAAATATCCAAACCCGTCATAAAGTCGAGTTTTCCTTGAGAAAATTGCAAAAACTCAGCTCCTCTATCTGCAATAAAGCTAATGCGCACTCCTTTTAAATAAGGCAATTTATTTCCTGCACTGTCTTTTTCGAAATAATTTTCATTTCTAGTAAGTACCAACACATTGCTTTCATCCCATCTTACTAATTTAAAAGGGCCTGTTCCTACTGGATGTGCTCTAAAATCTTTGCCATAATGTTCTACTATTTCTTTGGGAACTACCGAACAATATTGCAACGTCAGCATGCCTAACATGGGGCGGAAAGGCACTTTTAGGTGAATACGAAAAGTGGTATCATTGATTGCTTCAAAAGGATTGTTTTTGTCAATTTTATCGTTAAAAAGCCAGCCGCCTGTAGATGCCACTGTAGAATCTATTAGGCGATTAAAAGAATAAACAAAATCTTGAGCAATTACTTTTCGTCCTTTTTCATTAGGAAATAATTTATCATCGTGAAAGAACACATCATTTCTTAAAATAAAATCATACGTTCGTCCGTCTTCACTGATTGTCCATCGTTTGGCGATGCAAGGTTCTACTTCTAATTTTTCATTCACCTGTACCAATCCGTTGAACAATTGATGGTCGCACCACATGGTAGCTTGGTCTTTGGAAAATGCAGGATCTAAAGAGGTTAGTCCCGCAGAAATATTCATGCGAAAGACATCCCGTTTAGCTATCATTTGTTGGTTGCAGCGAACGGCAACTAACGTTATAATAGGAATAAGAATAAATAGGTGTTTGAATTTCATCTTATAGTTTCAACAAAAGTAGAATCCAAACAATACATTATATATTGATATTTATCCACATAAGGGATTAACTATAAAAAGAGAAACGTTACAGCGTACTGTAGAATTTACCTAATCGTGCTTCGATGCGTTCTTTTAAGAATCCATCTGCAATAGCTTTTTCGATAAATGGTGTAATAAATTCTTCTGATTCTTTCAATACTACTTTTTCAGTAATATCATTGTCTTTTAAAATTTGTGCAATTGTTTTTTCTCCCGAGTGTGTAAAGAAATGAGATAATACGTGTTCATTTAATTCTGAAACGGGTTCGCTGTGAATGGCTGCTTGTACAGCCTTTTCTATAGAGTCTAAAATAGCGGCTCTATCTTTGTCGGCTAATTTCACGCCTTTAGCAAGGTATTTTACATCTGTATTTTCTAATTTTGACCAAATGTTTCCAGCCATTTTTCTAAGTTGAGCATCGTTCAATTTAGATTTCAATGTTTGCTCACTTTTAGCAATAGATTTTTGAAGATTCTCTGAGATAAATTTTTTGATATTTCTATCAATCGTATCAGAAACGCCTGAAAGTGCTGCTCCTAAAAGTCCTTTGCCTAAATTAAACAAAGAGCCTCCTACTGTTTCATTGCTTGGGCCACTTTGCGCTGCAAACGCTTTAATACCTTCATATAAAGTATCTGCAATCATTTCTCCATAAAAAGGATTATGAACGATGTCTTTGATAATTTTTTCTCTGATTTCTCTTTGTTCGATTACTTTTTCTGCAATATCATCAAAAGATTCTTTATTTAAAAAATCGGCAACGGTATGTTTGCTTTTTAATGCCAGCTTATGAACGGAGTTGGATAATTCCACCAAATATTCTTTTTGGTGTTTAGTCAATTTTCTGTCTTTAATGTTGCGTTCTTGAAATTCTATTATTTTTTCTACGGATGAAACTTCGTTTAGTTTCACGGTATCCAACCATTTCCAAACGGCAGAAACTTCTTCTTTAATACCTGCTTTTAAATGTTTTTTTTCAAATTGTTCTAATTCAAAAGCAACGTGTGCTTCGTATATTTTTTTAATTTCTGCCTTCATTGGTAAAGTTATTTAAAACGAAAGTACTATTTTTTCTGTGTAAAAGAACACGAGTAGAAAATATTATATGAATAAAATAAATTATGCTAAATTATGGAAAACAGTTTGCACATCGTCGTCTTGTTCTAATTTATCAATCAATTCTAAGACGTCATCTGTTTCTGCTTCGTTCAACTCTTTATGGAGAGATGGGATTCGTTGTAACTCTGCGCTCATTGCTTCAATACCTTTATCTTCTAATGCTTTTTGCATAGAGCCAAAATCTGCAAACTTAGTATAAAGCAATAAATGTCCTTCTTCGTCTTTTTCCAAGCTATCCAAACCAGCATCAATTAATTCTAATTCCAATTCATCCGTATCGTGATTGGCTGCATTTATTTTAAAAACACCTTTGCGTTCAAAAATAAAATCGTGCATTCCTTGAGTTCCCATCGAACCGCCGTTTTTATTTAAAATAGCCCGCAAATTAGCCACTGTACGTGTTGGATTATCTGTTGCGGTTTCTATTACAATGGCTGTTGCATGTGGTCCCATCGCCTCATACACTACTTCACTAAAGCCTTTGGTATCCGTTGAGGATGCTCGCTTGATGGCAGCCTCCACTCTATCTTTAGGCATTTGGACTGCTTTTGCATTTTGTATTGCTCTGCGCAAGTTGGCATTGGTGTCTGGGCTTGGGCCTCCTGCCTTTACGGCAATAGCAATTTCTCTTCCTGCTCTGGTAAAGGCTTTTGCCATTCTGTCCCAACGAGCAAATTTTGCTGCTTTACGATATTCAAACGCGCGTCCCATATTCTATATAAGTTTTTAGTAGTTTACTAATGTATTGCAAAGATAATTATATCTAATTATGAAAAAAAATTTTTGAAGAAAACATTACTATTGTAAATAAAAATGATATTATAATATTTCATTTACCACAAAAAAACTTCCCATAACTAATATCAAATCTTGTGGGTGGGCTTTTGATTTTGCAATACCTAATGCTACTTTTGGATGATTGCATACAATACCATTTAATTGATGTTCTTTTGCTTTTTCAAACAAAGTATTTACGTCCAGTTTTCGTGGCATTTGTGGTTCTGTAAAATAATACATTGCATTTTTAGGCAGCAACTCTAATATATTATTAATATCTTTATCTTTTACTGCACCATAAATAATATGTAGTTGTTGATAGTGTTCTATTTTTAATTGCTCTAAAATTTTCTTTACGCCATCTTCATTATGCCCAACATCTACAATTACTCTTGGGTTGGTTTCCAACAATTGCCATCTACCGAGTAATTGTGTATTTTTCCTTACATTAGAAAATCCTGTTTGTATGGCTTTTTCTTTTACTTCCAATAAATTATATTTCGACAAAGCATGTAATGCTGCTAAAACTGTTTTTATATTTTCTATTTGGTAAGCAGCTTGCAGGTCGCAACAAACATTTTCAGGCTTGCCATCTACCAATGCATCTACAATTAAAAACTTAGGAGTATTTACAGCTTTCCACTGCGAAACTATGTCATCTGCAAAAAGAATGGGAGCGTTTTGTTCGTTTGATTTTTTTATAAAAACTTCTGCTGTTTCTTTGTCCTTTCTACCAATTACCACAGGTGTTTCAGATTTTATAATTCCTGCTTTTTCAAAAGCAATTTCAGGCAAGGTATTTCCCAATAAATATTGATGATCGTAACTGATATTAGTAATAACGGACAGAACTGGATGAATGACATTGGTCGAATCCAATCTGCCGCCCAAACCTGTTTCAATAATGGCAATATCTACTTTATTTTCAGCAAAATAATCGAATGCCATTGCTACGGTTATCTCAAAAAAAGAAGGTTGAATTTCTTCAATTTTCGCTTGAATTTTTTCAGTAAATTTTATGACATATTTTTCTTCACAAGGTTTTCCATTTATTTTTATTCTTTCTCTAAAATCTAATAAATGCGGCGAAGTATATAAGCCTGTTTTATAACCTGCTTCTTGCAAAATGGATGCTAAAATATGTGCGACAGAACCTTTTCCGTTTGTACCAGCAATATGAATGGTTTTAAATTTTGTTGGAGGATTTTCTAAAAAATCGCATAGTAAAAGTGTATTGGTCAAATCTTTTTTAATAGCGACGTCACCAATACGGGAAAACATCGGTAATTTATGGAAAAGATATTCCAAAGTTTCTTCGTAATTCATACACAAAGATTTGAGTTAAGGCAATTACTGAACACTAAAATTAAATGTAATAGTTCCAAATTGTTCTTCATCTGCTCCTAAATCAGAACTGAATTTTGCTTTTAATGCGCCTTGTTCTGCTAATTGTATTAAATATGGATCGGTAGTGTTGCTTCCTTTTTGTTGATATTGTGCATATACTACATTGCCATTTTTATCCACTTTGATAGCCACTACTACCCTACCTGTTTTTTGTGAATTATCAAAGACTAAAGGTTTTTGCCTCCAGGTTCTGCCTTTCAGGTCATAACTCATGCCATTTCCACTTCCGGGTCCATTTCCTTTGGTTCCAGTTCCGGTACCATTCGGATCGCCACCAGGGGTGCCCCATTGTGCTCCTTGATTTCCGCCGGGTTTAGTATTTCCTTGTCCATTGCCATCTCCGCCTCCTGTTGCATTGCCAGTTCCAGTGCCACTTCCTGTTTTTCCTTTAGAAAACACCCCTGCCATTTGGTCGCGGATTTTTTTTTCCTCTGCTTCTCGTGCCAAACGTTCTTGTTCGGCTTTTCTTACCATATCTGCAATTCGTTTTTGTTCTTCTTGTGCTTTTTGTTGGCGAACTTGTTCTTCTTTTTGCATTTTGGCTATAGCTACCGCTTGTGCATCTTCGGCGGTAATGGTATTCGTTGGAGTTGATTTTACTGGGATTGTAACTGTTTTAACGGGTGTTGGAGTGGGAGGTGATGGTGGTATTGGAGTGGACGGTGCTGTTGAGGGTGATGGTGTCGAAGTATTATTTCCACCAGCTTCTCGTAAATTATCGTCGCCTAAACCATCTTCATTGTCTCCAAAATCAATCATTACACCAGAAATTGCATCGTCGATTATCGTATTATGTAATTTTATAAATAAAAGAGTAAGTAGCAATAACGCTAAAACTACCGTAGTGATGATAAACGATTGTCTATCTGATTTTTGTTGTTGTATTTGGACTGCTTGCAGCATGTTAAGTCTTTAAAATAGCTATTTTAGATGGTAAAAATAAGATTTGAATCTTAATTCATTGCAAAAAAATACTCACTACTGTTATTAAACTCAAAATTTGTTCCAATATTGTATTAGAAGAAATTTGCTACCAGCACTTTATCTATTTTATCTATTAATTCAACAGAATCTAAGGCTTCTTTTTCCAAAATAAATTTATCTACAAGTTTATTGGGTACTTCTTCGATATGATTGAAGATAACTTCTACATTTTGTGGTGGATTTTTCCATATTACTGAGGAGGATTTTTCTTCGCTACCTATCAACGTATCCAAAACGGATTGTGGGAAATATTTTTTATTTAATAATTTTCGGCTATCTGCTAATACATAAACAGGAATTTTATAAAAATTTGCTGCCGCTGCTATAATGTGTGCTCCAGTTTTTACAATAAATGTTTCATGCATAATAATTTCACAACCTAACAGTACTACGTCAATTTCAGGTAAAAACTTTCCCACCCCTGCGTCATCAATTACTTTTACATCTACACCTTTGGAGGCTAAAATAGCAGCTTGTTCTTTTCCGAATTTATCTTGATGTGAAATGAGTTGTATGACATTAAATTTTTTATGGTTGACCAATAATAAATCTATCAATGATTGAACATTTATATCATTGCCATGTAATAAAATCGTTTTATTTACAAAATTATAATTTTGATAAGCTATTTCAGCTGTTTTGCGATCTACATTTTTCCATCTTTCATGAAATACTTCCAATAATTCTTTAATAACGATAGGTTGCCCTTCGGGGTCTATTTTTAACAAAAAATGATTGATATAGTGGTTGATAGACGTGATATTAGGTTTTTCTGTGATAACTGTTTTTAAACCTTTCAACATATCTCTAACGGAATTGGAAACCTTATTATCCGAAATCAGTTGAATAAGATTATTGACCGTTTTGGTCGCATTGTGCAAAGCTTTGGCGCTTTCTACAATTGGATTATCTGTTAATTTTTTTAAAATACTCATGATGTTTTCCACTTAATATTACAACCTAAACTTGGTATTTGTTTATCACTTACTGGAATTCCAGCAAGTATATTTTCTAAAACTGTTCGAATATCTTTTCCATCTGAAATGCTATCATTTTTTGGACGTGAATCATCTAATTGTCCTCTATAAATGCATAATAAATCTTTGTCAAAAATACTGAAATCGGGCGTACATGCTGCATGATATGCTTTTGCTATTTCTTGTGTTTCATCGTATAAATATGGAAACGGATACTTTTCTTCTCTTGCTGTTTCTTTCATCAAAATGGGTGCATCTTGCGGATAATTTTCTACATCGTTGGAGCTGATGGCAACAAAGGCAATGCCTTTAGTTAAGTAATCATTTGCCAAGCTAACTAATTGTTTATTTACATGTTTTACATAAGGACAATGATTGCAAATAAACATAACGACAGTGGCATTTTCACCTTTTAAAGATTGAAGAGAAAGAATATTATCAGATATAGTATCTAATAATGAAAAATCGGGTGCTTTAAATCCGAGCGGTATTCGTGTTGTTTCTGTTGCTGCCATTGCATAAAATTATTGTACGCAAATTAATAATTATTTTTGGTAAAACATTTTTACAAAAGATTCATTTTATATAGGATAGATTTTAAAAAAATTATGTTACAAATATTAAGTTAATATTTTAAAAGAATGGTATGAAGATTATATATTGTTATGATGCTTATTGTGGATGGTGTTATGGATTTAGCAGTGTGATGAAAAAAATTTATGAAGATTATAGAGATAAATTTCAGTTTGAAGTATTAAGTGGTGGGATGATGTTAGAAGTACCTCCACAAAGAATTATCAGCATGGCATCTTATATTCAAAATGCATATAAAAATGTGGAAGAAAGAACCGGAGTTAAATTTGGAGATGGATTTTTACAACACATTTTCCATCCGGAAGAAAGTAATTTGGTGCTTAACTCAGAAAAATCGGCTATTGCACTTTGTGTTCTTAAAGAGTATTATCCTGAGAAGGCTATAGAAATGGCATCCGATATTCAGCATGCTATTAATTATGATGGGAAGGACATTACAAAAGAGGATGCATATTTATCTATTGTAGAAAAATATGGTATTTCTAAAAAAGATTTTATAGAAAAATTAAACAATGAAGAATTTAGAGAGAAAGCCTATTATGAATTTCAGTTGGTAAAGCAATTAAACGTAAGTAGTTTTCCTCAAGTTTTAGTGCAAGTTTCGGATACTAATTTCTATTTAATTGCAAAAGGATATACGGAATATGATGAATTAAAAGGTAGAATAGAGAGTGTTTTGTCTCAAATAAACGATTCGTCATTTACCCAAAAAAATATGGAATAAATCAGTGTCAATCAATAGAATTTTTGCCTGTTAATTTCAATAACAATCTACATCTATCGCTACTCTTAGTTGTTTAAAGGATTGAAACTGATAAAGTCCATTGATGGCTTGTTGAATATCAAATTTTACAATATGTAATTCTTTATAGTTGCGAGGAATTTTGATAAGAATATCTCGTAAATAATAATTGTTGATTTTTTGAATAATTGGTGCATTGGGACCAATTATCCATCCAGTATATTTGGCTTGTAGATAGGTGGCAATTTTATCGGCAGCTTCGATAGTGGTTTTTATATCTTTGTGTTTGAGTGTTAGTTGAATTAATCTCGAAAACGGTGGATAGTGAAATTGACTGCGTTCTTGCAATTGTGCTTGATAAAAATCGTCGTAATTTTTTTCTAAAATAAAATCAACAATGGCATGTTGTATGTTCCCTATTTGAATGGCTACTTTTCCTCTTTTTTCTCTTCGTCCTGCTCTTCCGCTTACTTGTAATAATAATTGATAAGCGCGTTCCATGGCTCTAAAATCTGGAAAAAACAATAAAGCGTCTGCATTCAACACGCACACCAAACTCACTCGATTAAAATCCAAGCCTTTTGTTACCATTTGTGTACCTACTAAAATATCATATTCACCGTCTTCAAAAGCTTCTATTATTTTATTATGTCCATATTTGGATTTCACAGTATCATAATCCATTCTGGTAACACGAGCCAGTGGAAACATTGTTTTTATATCTTCTTCAATTCGTTCTGTTCCTAATCCTTTTTGTTGTAAATCTAAAGAGCCGCAAGCTTCGCAGCTATGCATAATAAGCTGCGTATAACCACAATAATGGCATTTCAAATTGTTGGTATATTTATGATATGTCAAACTAACGTCGCAATTTTTGCATTGTGGAATCCAGTTGCAGCTACTGCATGCTAAATAGGGCGCATACCCTCTCCTATTTTGAAATATAATAATCTGTTCATTTTTGTTTAATGCTGCTTGAATTTCATCTCGCAATAAGAATGAAATACCCGAATTGATTTGCTTTTTTTTATTGGCCTCTATAAGGCTAATGAATTCTATTTCTGGAGTTTTTACATCGCCGTAGCGCGACATTAATTTTACTAATCCATATTTTCCGGCATGAGCATTGGCATAGCTTTCAATACTTGGCGTTGCAGAACCTAATAATACTTTTGCTTTATGTTGTTTGGCTAAATAAATAGCTGTATCTCGACATTGATAGCGTGGAGCTGGTTCAAATTGTTTGTAAGAAATATCGTGTTCTTCATCCACAACAATTAATCCTAAACTATGAAATGGGAGTAATACTGCGGAGCGTGCCCCTACAATAATTTGTGCTTCATTTTTTAATACTTTATTCCAAATTTCTACTCGTTCGGCATTATTAAATTTGGAATGATATACAAAAATATTTCCTAATAATTTTTCTAACCGTTGCACTAATTGTGCTGTTAATGCAATTTCAGGAAGCAAAAATAATACTTGTTTTTTATTAGCCAATTGTTCTTTTATCAAATCAACATAGACCATGGTTTTTCCGCTCGAGGTAATACCGTGCAACAGGACTACTTCTTTTTCGATGAAATAATTTTTAATTTCTTTTAATGCAATTTCTTGCTCATTGGATAGAATAAAATTATTCAATTGTTCCATTTCTTTCGCAGAAATTCGGTCAATAATCCTTTCTTCTAAAAAAAAAATTTCTTTTTCTATTAATGATTTTAAAACTGCGGCAGAAACACCTGATTTCTTTAATAGTTCAGAGCGTTTTATTGTATTATTTTTCTTTATTAATTCAATATATGCCAATAACAATAATTCCTGTTTGGGATATTTCTGCACTTTTTCAAATGCATCTTTGGTGGGCATATTTTGTGTAGCATAAATGGAATTTAAAACTACAAATGTTTCAAATTTTGGAGAGTATTTTTCATGCAAGGTTTCTTTTACATAAATCACTTTTTTGTTCAATAAACTCTTAATAATTTTACCAACTGTTTTGCGTTGTAAAATATCGGTAATATCTTTTAAAGAGAGTTCTGCCTGATGCCCTAATGCTTCCATAATCATATATTCATCATCGGGCAATTCAAGTATATCCGTTTCTAAATTTGTATTTTTTACAAAAAAAGTTTCTGAATCTAATTTAAAAAATGCTGGCAAGGCTGCTTGCATTACCTCCCCTACAGTACACATATAATACGAGGCAATCCATTCCCAAAATTTTATTTGTGTTTCAGTAACAATAGGCGAATCATCTATTACTGCTAAAATTTCTTTAGGAATATATTCTGTCGGAGGATTGATAGTAATAGAATGAACAATAGCTGTATATAATTTCTGGCGACCAAACTGCACCTCCACTCTTACACCTGGTTGAACTTGTTGTTCTAATTCAATGGGTACAGCATACGTATATAACTTTGGTAATGCCAAAGGCAACACAACGTTTATAAAATAGTTGTATGTGTGAAAAGTTTCCATTTATTTTACACTACAATGATAATAAAATGAATACAAAAGAAGATATTAAAAAAGTGTTGGTTGAAATTTTTCAAGAATTGGATAATTATTTAAAAGGAATTAAGAATCAATCATTTTCAAACAGTGTGAATGGAAAATGGAGTATTGCTCAAAACATTGATCACTTGACTGTTTCTAATAATATCACTGCATTGAGTTTAAATATACCAAGACCGCTATTAAAACAACTCTTTAAAACGAATCAAAGAGTAAATTGGAATTATGATGAGGTTGCATGGAAATATCAATTACAATTGAGCCATGGAGCCAAAGCACCCTTGCCGTTCCAGCCCAGACTCAGTTTAATTCCGATACCAAGTGTTATAGATTTTTTTTGGAAAAAATCTTGTTCCAATATTTTAAAAGCGGTGGACAATTGGAGTGAAAACGATCTGGATACTTATGTTGTTGCTCATCCAATATTAGGAAAAATCACTGTTCGTGAATTACTTTTCTTTACAGTTTACCATACTCGTCATCACTTGAACACGATTAAAAATATCGGAGCGTCCACTTTGTGAAACACTGTTAGGAACAATATAGCAGAGTCCACTATGTGAGACTCTGCTAAGAAAATAATTTACATTTCCCTTTCTACGTCTTTATCTCCACGACCGGAAAGGTTTACAATGGCCAACTGTCCTTTGCCTTTCATTGTTTTAATAGCAATGGCTACTGCGTGTGATGATTCGATAGCTGGTGTAATACCTTCTAATTTAGAAAGTAATTTGTAGGCTTCCACTGCTTCTGCATCTGTTACAGGTGCATAATCAGCCCTTCCGGTATCTTTCAGTTGTGCGTGTTGTGGTGAAATTCCCGGATAATCCAATCCCGCTGCAATAGAATGAGACGGAATCGGATTTCCTGCTTCATCTACTAAACAATAAGACATCGTACCTTGAAAAACGGTTGGTTTTCCAAAAGTTAAAGTAGCTGCGGTATTTGGATAAGTGCCTTCACCTCCGCCTTCACCTCCGTGAATTTTCACGGATTCATCTTCCAAAAATCCGGAGAATAGCCCGATAGCATTAGAGCCACCGCCTACTGCTGCAAAAATATGATCGGGTAATCTTCCTTCTTCTTGTAAAATTTGTTGTCTTGCTTCATTTCCAATTACAGATTGAAAATATCCTACAATTCTTGGATATGGATTTGGGCCTACTTGAGAACCTAAGCAATAAAAAGTATCTGGATTTTCTATGTAATAACCCAATGCTGCATCTACAGCATCTTTTAAGGTTCTGCTACCCAAATTAGTAGAAATCACTTCGGCTCCTAATAATTTCATTCTGCGCACATTTAATGCTTGCCGTTCCACATCAATTTCACCCATAAAAACTTTGCAAGGAATACCAAACAAAGCGGCAGCGGTTGCTGTTGCCACACCGTGTTGACCTGCTCCTGTTTCTGCAATCACTTCTGTTGCACCCATTCTTTTGGCTAACAAAAGTTGCCCAATACAATTATTGATTTTATGAGCTCCAGTATGGTTTAAGTCTTCTCTTTTTAAATAAATGGTAGAACCTACATAATCACTTAAATTTTTTGCTAAATATAAAGGTGAAGGTCTTCCAACATATTGTTTTAAAATTTTGATATACTCATTTTTAAAATCTTCTTTTCGAACTTCTTGATCAAAAAAATCTGCTAATTTTTTTAAGTTAGGTTCTAATACTGGTGGAATATAAGCACCACCATAAGGACCATAATTACCATCGTATTGCAACATACTTTCTAATGGTCCGACTTGAATTTCTGCCATGATTTTATTTATTATATTAAAGTGAAAAATTATCAGCTAATATACATAAACATTGAACATATTTCACTTACTATAAAAAGTTTATTTCAACTTAATAAAAGAACCAATTGTTTTTTGATTTTCATCTTCAATACTCACAAAATATCCACCATCTGCCAAATGATTAATATCGATTTTATAGTCAGATTGCTGTAATTTATCAAAAGGAATCGACATTACTTCTGCTCCTTGCGAGGTAACTATTTTCACCATTGATTTTTTCATATTCCAATCCTGATTGTTTACTTGAATACTAATTTCGGTGCTGGCTGGATTAGGAAATATTTTTAATGTTTGATGGATTGAAGTATTATTTTTTACGCCAGAAATTATTTCTAAAGAATCATAATAAATATCTAAATAGGGACCTTCAAATTCAGTAGTATCGCCGTTGTAAAATGTCAATAAATTATTGTCAGAAGTACTTAATCTAAATTCTGTAATTCCTGTTTTATTAATGTATTTTAGGGCATCGGGATGGAGGTCTGCTCTTAAGGTATAGTCGTTGCCAATTAAGTTTCCTGCGAAACAGGCTATATCAGAAAAAGAAGCTATATCATTGTAGTCATCTCCTTGTAAATCATCTGTCCCAAAAGTGCCTTTTTTTACATCTAATGAAAAATTCTGTGGAAAAAACAAACCTAAAGGATATGGCTGTTTCAATGTTTTAACTTTCACAAAAAGGGAGGCTTTTTTAATGTTTTTATTATCTGGAATCTCTTCTGTATTGAAGCTGAAAATTCCTTTTGTGTCTATATTATTTCGCTTCCCAACCAATACATCACCTGTTCCGGTTATACCATTGGCATCCACCCAACCGTCTGCTGTTTTTCCAATAGAACGAAATGTTATATCTCTGTTTTTGCGTAAATAATTATTGATGAATTTGCGCATATAAAACTCTGCCAAATAAGTAAACCCTTGGGGTCCGAGATGATAGGTATCTATACCCAATAATCCCATTGCCGGATAAGGTGTTGGGTAGTCAATTTTTCCACCTGGTAGCGGAACACTTCTTGGTGGGTAAGTACCGTATGGTTCAAACCGAAGCGGGGTGGTTTGACCGTAATGCCATTGCATTAATCCTAAAGCATTATAAAAATGCATATAAGGTTTTTGGTATGCTTGTACAACAGAGTCTTGATATTGGCTAATATATCCTAAGAAGCGGTTAATTTCATACGGAGTAGGATAATTGTGACTTTTCCATAAATCGCAGTAAGGATCCCATGGGAAATCGATGCAAGGGTCATTAAAATTGGGGTAATCATACGATTGCCATATAATCTGACCGTTGGGATATTTTTCATGTAAAAAATCAAAAATACTATCCATAAATAATTTAGCTGTGTACAATGAATTATCCAATACATTTAAGGAGTCGCCATGTTTAATTTTAAATGCCACGTCGTTTCCTCCTAAAGAAACCATTATAATATCTATTGGTCTGGCTGCATCTGAGTTAACGGAGGCTTCTAAAGCAAACCGAGCTAAAGGATGTTGCCACCATGTTTCTGCCGTCATACTGATTAAAACACTCCCATCTGATACTGTAAACATATCGGGGAATCCGTATTTTGCCAAAGCAGAATCATACGCATGGTATATAGCGGGAAAATGCAACCAACTGTCTCCAACCAATCGGATATGTGCCGCCCGACGTGCTTTACAAGCATCTTGAGCATGAGTAGTATTTGAAAAAAAATACGCAAAAAAAATGAACGTTACAAAAACAAATAATAACTTCTTCATATTATTACCTTAAAGATTTAACTATATTAACAACTAAATATAGGAAAAAACAAAGTAAAATACAATATATTATTTCATATTTCGTTCATTGTAAAAATAATATTATGAAAAGGATAGGATTTATATTTCTGATATTTATGGTATTTCACCATTCCGTTTTAGGGGTTTCTATAAAATTAAACGATGCCTTTAATAATAAAAAAATAGTGGGTGAAATTCGTGGTAATAGTGCCAGCACTCATTATTTAGAACCTATTATTTTGGATTTAACCAATAGTAGTAATGAATTCGTAAATATTACAATAGACAATGGAGATTTGTTTATTCCGATAGATGATACAAAACAAAAAATCATTGTTACCTCACCTCAAATAATTACGTTACAGCCAAAACAAAGGAGTATTTTAAAAATAAAAGGGATGTGTATTCAACGAAATAATGCAGCGGGAAATAACGATACAAAATACATTTTTAAAACCGGCGACAATGAGAAATTAAAAAATATAGCCGTTTTTATTAATGAAAAAAAATACCAATCAACTGCGGCTCAACAGGCCGTTTGGTGTCTTGTCGATAATGTTGATTTCAATACTATTATAGCTGCCGATAGTTCGGAGGAGAATAATTTAAAACGTTTTATGGCAAAACTTACTGGAAAAACGTATGCTGTTCAAGCAAAAGATTATACAACTAGTTATTATGCTCCACCTCGGGAAAAAGTGGGTGGAATGTTTGAATATACTATTCCCATAGATAAAGATGTTCAAATAGCCATGTTTAATAAAGACGGTATTTTGGTGCGTGAATTATTCAATCAAAAGAAAGTAGTAGCGGGAACGCACAAAATAAATTTTGAATATGATTCCTCTGTTTATACAGACGATGTGTATTATTTTAAATTGATTGTAAACAACAATATTTTCTTAAGTCAGAAATGGGATGCGGGGGCGATGCGGGAAAAATTTAAGAAAAATATGCAGAAAAAAATAAATGAGAATTAAGGTGGATTGAAAAGCATCTAATGTGCAATTTAAAATCAATTCATGCGCTTAAAAAATAAATGGAAGAACGATTTCAGTACGTTATCTGCATGTGTTGTTTTTGGCGAAATTCTTTACGAAGGAATACGATACCCATTTCAAAAATATCAATAGTACAGGTTACTTTTTCATGGTTTTTAATATACTCCCATGCTTCTTGCATTTCTTCACTCCAGTGTATATCGTCAAAGAGTAAAATGGTGTCGTTGTGGCAGCAAGGAAGAACGGTATTAAAATAATTGATAGTTGGTACTTCTCGATGATTCCCATCTATAAAAACTAAATCAAATTTTAAATGTTTATCACAGATTTTATGAAGTTCGTTGTCAAAATGCCCCACTACTAATTCAATATTTTTCAGATTTAGCTTGTCGAATGTTTCTTGTGCAATTTTTGCAATAGATTCGCTACCTTCTACTGTAACTACATGCGTATTAGGATGTGCGGAGGCTAAATAAGAGGTGGTAATACCTAAAGAAGTTCCTAATTCTAAGATAGAATTTGCTTTTAGATAGCGCACCATCATAAAAAGTAAATGTCCGTATTTTTCTTTTTTTACACTTTTGCGGGCAATTTTACTAATTTTTCGTTTGCTGGTTTTAAATGCTCTGGAGCCTGCGCCCAAGTCCACTACATCTATAATATTATCATTGCTTCTGAGTTCATCGCGTACTTTTTCAATTTTAGCAAAATCTTCATACTGAAGCTCTTTTTCAAAAACTTCTGTTACTAATTTGTAAATATAAGGCGAATGTATTTTATATTTATTAAAGGAGGTAATCCAATAATTAAAATATTCTTCTATTTGGAAAAAATTGAGCATTGTTGCAAAAGTACATATTCTATTTAATAAAAAACATACTAAGTTAATTGTCAATATAGAAATAATGACAAGTAAAGATTGTGTTTATATAATGAGGAAAATTGAATTAATTAATCCACCACTCTATTTACATGATAATCAATTACATCTAAAGGTTTTTTGCCTTTGAAATTAGGATTAGTGAGTTCTGAATAATAGATAGCATAGCATAAACCACGTAAACCTAAATTGAGTTGTCGCAAGTTGTTGTAAAGCAAATTTTCACTTGGATTGCTTTGTGCGCTTGTACATAAATTTATCACCCATTTAATAATAAACATAGGTAAAAATGAAAAGAGTGCCAATACTAAACTAAGGGCCGAAAAATCATCTTCGGGTACATATTCCACCATTCTATTAAGATAAGCAGTTCCTGCGGCTTCTTTAAAAGAGGGGAAATCTCCATTTTTAGGGCAATATATTTCACCTACTTTTAGCAATCCTTTTGTAGCGCGGGTTGAAAATAAATTGGGCATTGTATTTATATTTTAGTTTTGTCAGAAAAGTTATTTTGTCAATTGCATTGCTAATCGATGTCCTAAGGATTTTATCGTTAATCCTGGATTAATACCGGGAGCATTGGGGTAAATACTGGAATCTGCAATGTATAGTGTTTTTTCTCCATGCACTTGAAAATCTGGATTTACTACAGATTTTGATGCGTCTGTTCCTATTACACATCCGCCCATTAAGTGCAATCCAAAATAAAAATTTGATTTATAAATTTCTTTAGCTCCTGCCGTATTCATAATATTTTCTATGGCATTGAAACCTTTATCGCGTCTGGCTTTATCTTGGTCTGTTAATGGTTTTACAATGGTGAGTTTTCCATTATTGTCACAAAGTATTTCTCCCACATTTTCATCGCGTACTGCTACTTCAATGCATTGCATATATCGGTATTGCTTCATCAATCGTTGGTGTTCTGCTCCTGTTTCATTCATGAGCATACCGATGGATATTGGAGAAGCAAATACATTTTCTAACTTAAATCCTTGTACTCTAAAATTTGGGTCTTTAGATGCTACGGATTGAAACATTCCTTTGTGTGCATCTACTGGCTCATTTTGGAAGCCTAACCACATAAACTGTGGATGCGAAGCAAAATTTTTACCTAAAGCTGGAAGTTTGGATTTGAATCCTGACATGGTCATCATTCTAGTAGAGCCAAAGGCACCTCCGGCTAAGATTACTTTTTTGCCTTCAAAAGTTACTTGCTTACCTTTTTGGAAAGCTTGTACTTGGCAAGTTTCACTATTGGGCATTACTTTGTGTACTTCTGTTTCTGCTTGTATTTCTAATCCTTCTTTTTCTGCTTTTTGGATAAATGCTACTAATGAACTTTGTTTGGAATCTCTGAAACAACCACCCAAACAGCCTACGCAGTCATTGTTTTTATCTGGAGCACAATCACTTTGTCCTCTTCTCAAGAAGCCCCATTTATATCCTAATTTATCGCAAGCATCGGCAAATAATTTTCCATTTGGACGCATTTCATCGGCAGTAAACGTATGTAGAGCCATGTCGCTTTCTACTTGCGCATAATGTGGTTCCATTATTTCGGGCGTAAACCAATTTACGCCACTTTCTGCTCTCCAATCATCCAATGCAATATCATCAAAACGATCCATTAAACATTGATATACAATAGAAGAACCGCCCACCATTCTGGTGCGTAAAAATCCCATTCTACCGTCTTTTCCAAATTCTATTCCGCCGCCCCAGTATAACTTTGCAGAGGTTTCTGCTTCTGTTTTTGGGAATGTATCTTTTCTGTAGAATATTCCTGCTTCTAACAGCAGTACTTTGGCGCCACTTTTATTAAGATAATAGGCTAATGATCCGCCTCCGGAACCAGAACCCACTACAATGAAATCGTAAATCATAATATTTTAGAATTTTACAGCTAACTAAATACGGTTACAAGATAGTGATTAATCATTATTAGGGATGCAAAAAAACGTGAATTTTAAAAAAAAATTCATGCCGTCTATTCTGTGGCGATAATTGCTTCTGATAAAGTGGTAGCATTATAGCAAATGGCTAATAAGGTTTCTTTTGGAACTATCTTATTTTGAGCTTTAAAAATCTTCCAATCAAAACTAATTGGAAGGGCGGCAATTCTGCCTTTAGGAATACCAATGCTTTTTAAAATATGCTTCTTTTGCTCTTCGTTTAAACGGCGTTCTTCAATAAATATAGATGATGGCTTCAACTTATGTTGTGTATAATAATCGATAGCGATTAATTCTCTCAAAACTGTATCGTTTGGAAATTTATTTATAACAAATTGATATACAACTTCATATACTTCTTTTAAGGTATATCTAAAAAGACTTTTTTGAGTAGAAAAATAAGTTCCCAATTCCAATAAAAAATCAAAAATACTGTATTGTTGTGTTACATATTTTAAAGTATTGATGGTGCGTTTTTTATTCCAATAAATTTCCAAAGCATGTTCTAATAATACAATTTGTGCTAATTCGTTTTTGGATAAATACTTGCTTTCTATAATTTGATAAGGTGGATTTTTGTCAAATACAAAATCATGCAATTGTTGTTTGTCCCGCATGGGCGTGCCTTTCAGAAATTTCAAAAATCCTAATTGTAATTCGGGAGCAAATATTTTAAATACTTCTTCAAAAGAATATTTAATGTCTTCAAAATAATCTAATGGCAATCCAACTATCAAATCAAGATGCATTTCGATTTTATCAGCTATTTGCAGGATAATATCCCGCGTTTTTTCAAAATTTTGTTTGCGGCTTACTGCCAAGTTTGCTTTTTGATTAACCGTTTGAATACCGATTTCAAATCGGAATATTCCGGGTGTAACTTTTTCATGAATAAATTGAATAATATCTGGATGAACGATGTCTGCTGTTATTTCAAATTGGAAAACATTATTCGGTTGTCGATTGTCTAAAATAAATTGAAAAATATCTATGGTGAAATTTTTCTTGATATTAAATGTTCTGTCTAAAAATTTGATAACTCTTCCGTGTTGCATCAAAAAAAGTAAATTTTTCTTAATGGCTTCGTTCGGCAGATAACGTACCGTATTGTCTATGCTTGCCAAACAAAATTCACATTTATATGGGCAGCCTCTGGAAGTTTCTATATATAATACTTTATGATGCAACACACTAATATCATCCGCTGCATAAGGTAAAATATCTTGATAATTAGTTACGTCAAACATTGGAGCAGGTTTATTTTCTTTTACCACACCTTCTTGCTTGTACACTAAGCTTGGAACATTTTGAACGCTTGGATAAGATTCTAAAAACTGTTGAAATGCTACTTCCCCTTCGCCGGCAATAATAAAATCTACACAATCTTGTGCCATTATAGTTTCCCATTCAAAAGATACCTCTGGTCCACCTAATAATATTTTTATAGATGGGTGTAATGTTTTTATTTTACGGGCTACTTCGAGTGTTGGAGTTATATTCCATATATAACAACTGAAAGCAATAATATCATACGATGAACAAGCCTCCGCAATGGAATCTTTATCTTCATTAATAGTAAATTCTTTCCATTCTAAATTTTCATACTTTTTGTTTAGTTGATATAATAATCGAATAGCAAGATTGGTATGAATATATTTTGAATTAAGAGTAGCAAGTAAGATACGCATACTGCAAAGATAGCAATTAGCATTGAGTGGTTTAATAAAATAATAATAAGTATATATGTTTAATGGCAATAAAAATTATAATTCGTC
>ERZ724520.370-NODE-370-length-24375-cov-8.123684_pt1 | contig 24375 bp, 18 predicted proteins | sample MGYA00376053_ERZ724520 | MGnify/ENA primary metagenome ERZ724520 (study PRJEB28724, sample SAMN07190886) | activated sludge metagenome | isolation source: activated sludge of sewage treatment plant in Hong Hong | place: USA: Christiansburg, Virginia | collected...
GCAACTCCATGGGCACCACGCTGATCGTGACCGAGCGCAAGCCCAGGGGCCTGGAGGCCTCCGCCAGCATCAAGCTCAACCAGCAGGGTTTCAGCGAATACGCCACCAGCGACAACTACACCAGCAAACAGTTGTCGGCCCGCATCGCCGCGGGGTTGGATTCCGGCCTGTGGTACGCCGCGAGCCTGCAGCACCAGGACAGCCAGGGCCACACCATGGGCTACGCCAACGCGGTGCGCGGGTCCACGGCGGTAGCGTTCGCGGCCCCCACGGCGGCTGCCAAGCCAGTCACCGGCATCCTGTATGACCGCGATCCACAGGTGCGCGACCGCGCCATTTTTGGCGCCAACAGCATCGACCATAGCCTGCAGGACACCGTGAACCTGCGCGTGGGCTATGACATCTCGGCGACGCAGGAGATCGAAGCGCGCATCTCCTGGTGGCACGACGACAGCACCGTGCGTACCGCCACCTATTTGCGCGATGCGGCGGGCAACCCGGTGTGGAGCGGGGTGGTCCGTGACGGGGGCAACCAGTTCACCGTGGCGGCCGATGCCTTCGCCCCCAGCCTGCGCGACGAATCACACCGCCAGTTGGGCGCCACCTGGAAGACGAAACACGCCAAGGGCTGGAATGCATCGGTAGTGGTGACCGACTACCAGATCATCAATGACGCCGCCCGCCAGGCCACACTAGCCCAGCCGCTGGCCGACCAGGGTGGTGCGGGCACGGTGACGCGGCGCGATGGCACGGGCTGGAACACCTTTGAAGTGCAATCCACCTACACCCCCACGGAGGGCGACTTTGGCAATGGCCAGCACGCACTGTTGCTGGGCCTGCACCGCAACCAGTACACGCTGCAAAACGTGGTCAACAATTCCAGCGACTGGCGCAGCAATGAGACCACGCTGAACCAGAACTACTACGGCAAGACCACGATCACCGCGCTGTACGCACAGGACGCCTGGAAGATCAGCCCCGAACTGGTATTGACCACGGGGCTGCGCTTCGAAGACTTTGAATCGGCTGATGGCGCACAGTATTTTGATGGTCCGCCGGTGGCTACCAATGCCTTCCCGGGCCGCAGCCTTACGGCCACCAGCCCCAAGCTGTCGCTGGCCTGGTCGGCCACCGAGGATCTGGTGCTCAAGACCAGCCTGGGCCGTGGCGTGCGCTTTCCCAATGTGGACGAGCTGTTCAACGGTACCAAGACCGGCGCCAGCATCACCACCAGTGACCCGAATCTGCGCCCTGAGGTGTCGGACTCCGTGGAGCTGTCGGCCGAACGCGAGTGGGGCCGCCACTGGCTGCGCGCCAGCGTCTTCCGCGACGATGTGACGGACACCATCCTGCGCCAGACCGACACCACCGTCACCCCCACGGTGACCCGCGTCAGCAATGTGGACAAAGTGCTGACCCAAGGCATCGAGCTGGTGTGGGCCACACGGGATGTAGGCCTCAAGGGCCTGGACCTGGGTGGCAGCTTCACCTGGACCGATGCCACTGTCACGGCCAACGCCGCCAACCCGGCGCAAGTCGGCAAGAAGTGGCTGCGCATCCCACCGCAGCGCTACACCGTGCAGGCCAGCTACCGGCCCCATGCGCAGTGGCTATTGGGTGCCGCCTACCGCTGGGCCAGCAGCAGCTACAACACCGAGATGAACGTCGACACCAACCCCGACACCTATGGCGGCACGTCCAGCGTCAGCCAGCTCGACCTGAAAGCCAGCTGGAAGTTTGCCCGGCAGTGGGAGTGGGGCCTGGGCATCAACAACGTGGCCAATCGGCCCTCGTGGCAGGCCCACACCATGCCGCAGCGCAGTGTGCAGACCGAGCTGCGTTTTAGTTTGTAAGGAGAAGCGATGAAACACTATTCAAAGACCTGGCTGCTGGGGCTGGTCGCCCTGGTGTTGGTGTGGGTGGGTGGGGCCGCCCAGGCGCAACCGGCGCGCAAGCCGCGGCCGCAACTCGGGATTGGCGTGGCATTCGCACCGGATGGCGCCTTGTGGTGGGTAGGGCTCAATGCCGAGAACCAGTTGGTCATCCAAAGCGCTCCCGCTGCGACCACGCCGCCGCAGTGGAGCCCACCGCGCGTCATCGACATCGGTGGGGACCCCGTTTCTGCCGATGGCGAGAACCACCCCAAGCTGCTGTTCGGCCCCGACAACACGGTGCTGATTGCCTACACCCAGCCGCTGGCCAAGCCCAACACCGGCTTCGTGCGCATGCTGCGTTCCACCGATGGCGGCAAGACGTTTTCACTGCCGTTCACCGTGCACGCCGACCGGCAGGAAATCACCCACCGCTTTGAGTCCATCGGCTTTGACGCCAAAGGCGTGCTGCATGCGATCTGGATCGACAAGCGCGACCTGGAGGCGGCGCCCAAGCAGGGTAATAAGTCCAGCTACCGCGGGGCGGCCATTTACCGCGCCAGTTCGGTGGACGGAGGCGCCAGCTTTGGCCCGGACACCAAGGTGGCCGACCACTCCTGCGAGTGCTGCCGCATTGCGCTGGCCCAAGGCAACGACGGCGTGCTGAACGCCATGTGGCGCCATGTGTATGAACCCGATGTGCGCGACCACGCCTTCACGTCCCTGGGCGCCACCGCTGTGCCCGCACCTCTCGTGCGGGCCACGGTGGATGAGTGGCATATCAATGCCTGTCCGCACCATGGCCCGGGTCTGGCCGCGGCGGCCGATGGGGGCTTTCACACCGTGTGGTTTGGCGTACGCCAGCAGGACGGCGCCGCGGCGTCCGGCGTGCGCTACGCGCGCTTGAAGGCCGACGGCAGCCCCGATGCGCAGACCGTGCGCCGTCTGCCCGACGACCGTGCCGAGCACGCCAGCGTGATGGCGCACGGCCAGCGCGTGGCCGTGGTGTGGCGCAGCAGCGATGGCATGGTCAGCACGCTGAAGGCCTGGCTGTCCACTGACGGCGGCAAGACGTTCACCGAGCGCAAACTCGCGCAGATCCAGGGCGACAATGACTTCGCCCGCCCCGTGCAGCACGGCGCGCGCATGGCCGTGGTGTGGCGCAACCCCAAGGAGGTACAGGTCCATGCACTCAACTTTTAATTTCCCGAAGCGCGCGCTGCTCGCCGCGGCCCTGTTGTTCCCCGGACTCTATATGCCAAACGGGGCGCTAGCCCTCGCGCAACATGCGCATGGCGCTATCACAACGGTAGCGGACTTCGATACAAGCACGTGGACCCAGCTGTTGCGCAGCGGGCCGCGCCCTGCAGCCTATGTCTTCACCAACAGCTTTTGCGCCACCTGCCCGGAAGCGTTTGACGCCTTGCAGAAGACGGCGGTCGCATCGGGCAAAGCCGTGCCCCTGGCGGCCATCCTGATGGATGTGCAGGGCGAGCGTGCGCTGGCCCATGCCCACCACTACGCAGGGGTCACCAAAATCTACGCTTTTGACGGCTTCGAGCCCGCTATCCGCCAGGCGGTGGACCCCCAATGGCGCAACATCACGCCATATGTCGTGCTGGTTGCCCGCAATGGCAAACTGCAGCGCGTAACCGGCCAGCCCACTGCAGCCCAGCTCAAAGCCTGGCTGGGCTAAATTACTTTTCCAATCAGTTGAGGACAGAGCTGAAGATCTGTCCCGCAAATGCATTACTAACCAAGGAAGAACCATGAAACTCAAAACACTTGCCATCCTCCTCGCCCTGTCCAGCAGCGCCCTGTACGCCCAGACCGTGGACGTGAAAGATGCCTGGGCCCGCGCCACCGTGCCGGGCCAGAAGGCCACCGGCGCCTTCATGAAGATCACCGCCAAAGACGGCGCCAAGCTGGTCAGCGTGACCAGCCCGGTGGCCGGTGTGGCAGAAGTCCACGAGATGAAGATGGACGGCGACGTCATGAAGATGCGCGCCGTCGCGGGTGGCCTGGACTTGCCCGCCGGCAAGGCGGTGGAACTCAAGCCCGGCGGCTACCACGTCATGCTGATGGATCTGAAAGCGCCGCTGCAGAAGGACTCGACGATTCCCATGACCCTGACCTTCAAGGACGCCAAGGGTGCGGAGACCAAGACGGAACTCACCGTGCCCGTGGCCATGGCCGCACCGGGTGCCAAGCCGGCGGACATGCCCGCCATGGACCACAGCAAGCACAAGATGTAAGACGCACTTTGACAGCGAGCGCACGGTCAATGACCCGCACACCGCACCGTACACCGCTGCGCAACCGCTGGGCGGCGTGGTTGGCCGTGCTCGCTGTGCTGCTGGGAGCCCTTGCGCCGACGTTCACCCACGCGCTGATGGCTGCCACGGGGCAGGTGTCGCAGGGGCTTGAAATTTGCACCAGTGAAGGCCCCCGCTGGGTGGCCGCTGATGCTGCCGCTTCGGCAGACGATTCCACTTCTTTGCCCGGGTCAGCCACGTCGCCCGCGCATTGCCAGTTTTGCCTGCAAACCACTGACCGTGGCACGTTATCCCACGACCCGCTACCTACCTCTTTCCCGGTTCAGTCCGGGCCGTGGGCGCCACCGGTCAGGCAGGCTTTTTTCTACGCAACAACCCACGCCTTTGCGCCTCCGCCACGGGGGCCGCCGAACTTCTTCTAAGCTATTGAATTCATAGCGCACTATGCCTATTCCACGAGGGCTAGAGGTGCTTTTTTATAGTGAAGAAGAGTTCCGAGCATGTCATATTTCAAAGTCAAAACACTCCCCCTGGCCATTTCTTTGGCCGTTCCCGTCCTGTGCTTGCAATGCAACAGCGCCCTAGCCGCCGATGTCAAAACCCTTGCCCTGCCTGCGGTGACCGTCAGCGACTCCAAGCTGGACAACACCGCACCCGGCGCCACCAAGCTGGACAAAGCCAGCCTGGCACCGCGCCTGTCCGCCACCAGTGACACGGCCAGCCTGCTGTCGGATATTCCCGGCGTGAGTCTGTATGGTGCCGGTGGCGTCTCCAGCCTGCCCGCCATCCACGGTCTGGCGGACGACCGCCTGCGTATCAAGGTGGACGGCATGGACCTGATTGCGTCCTGCCCCAACCACATGAACCCGGCCCTGTCCTACCTGGACCCGACCAACGTGGGCGTACTCAAGGTCTTCGCGGGTATCACGCCGGTCAGCGCCGGTGGTGACAGCATTGGCGGCACCATCCTTGCGGAATCGCGCGCGCCCGAGTTCGCAGCACCCGGCCAGAGCATCACCAAAGGCGAGCTGGGTGCGTTCTACCGGGGCAACAACCAGGCGCGTGGCGCCAACGTATCCGTCATGCACGCCACGGACGCCTTCAACATCAGCTACAGCGGATCCACCAGCAAGGCCGACAACTACACCGCCGGTGCCGACTTCAAGACCTACGACTTCACCGGCCGCGCCGGCCACAACCTGCCGCGCAACGAAGTGGGCTCCACCGCGTATGACACGCGCAACCAGACGATTGGACTGGCCTTCAAGAGCGACAACCACCTGTTCCAGGCCAAGCTGGGCTTTCAGGATATGCCGTTTCAGCTCTACCCCAACCAGCGCATGGACATGCTGGACAACACCCAGCGCAGCGTGAATCTGCGCTACGCCGGCCAGTTTGACTGGGGCACGCTGGACGCCCGTGCCTACCAGGAGAAGGTGGACCATTTCATGGACTTTGGCGCCGACAAGCGCTACTGGTATGGCAATGCTCTGCCACCGCTCGGTTCGGGTGGCCCCACGGCGCTGTTTGGAATGCCCTGTGCCCCTATCAGCTCCACCTGCGCGGCAGGCATGCCGATGAACACCGAAGGCAAGACCACGGGCGTCAGCGTGAAGGGCGACGTGACCCTGGGCCAGCACGACGTGCTGCGCGTGGGGGGCGAAATGCAGCAGTACCGCATCAACGACTGGTGGCCCGCATCGGGCGGCGGCATGTACCCCGGCACGTTCTGGAACATCCGCGATGGCCAGCGTGACCGCAGTGCCGTATTCGCCGAGTGGGAAGGCCGCAAGAGTGCCCAATGGATGACCCTGCTGGGTGCGCGCTACGAGCAGGTCACCATGGATGCGGGCGTAGCCACAGGCTACAACCCGGCCGGAGGAGGCAACCAGGCACGCGATGCCAACGCCTTCAACGCCCGCAGCCACAAGACGACCGACAACAATGTGGACCTGACCGCTGCGGCCAGCTACACCGCCAGCGACAACTACGCCATCGAATTCGGCTTTGCCCACAAGACCCGCTCACCCAATGTGTACGAGCGCTTCACCTGGTCCACCTGGCAGATGGCGGCGCTGATGAACAACTTTGTCGGCGACGGCAACGGCTACTTTGGCGACCTTGCCCTCAAGCCCGAGCAGGCCAACAAGTTGACAGCCACCTTCGACTGGCACGCCGCCGACGGTAGCTGGGGCTTCAAGGCCACGCCGTACACCACCCAGGTGGCTGACTACATCGACGCCGTGCAGTGGAATGCCACCACCAATCTGGCCTCCACCGCGGCGGTGAAAGACAAGTTCAGCGTACTCAGATTCGTCAACCAGTCGGCGCGGATCTATGGCCTGGACCTGTCGGGCCACATGCCATTGGCCACGAGTTCCGTGGGGGATTTTGGACTCAAGGGTCTGCTGAATTACACCCACGGCAGTAACCGGGACACGGGGGATGGCTTGTACAACATCATGCCGCTCAACGCCAAGCTGGCGCTGACCCACAAGACCGGCGGCTGGGACAACAGCCTGGAGCTGCTGATGGTGCAGGCCAAGGACACGGTGTCCGGCGTGCGCAACGAGATCAGGACCCCCGGCTACAGCCTGGTCAACCTGCGCACCAGCTACACCTGGAAGCAGGTGCGCCTGGACCTGGGCGTGGAGAACCTGTTTGACAAGTTCTACTACCTGCCAACCGGTGGCGCCTACACCGGGCAGGGCACCACCATGTCCAACCCGGCGCTGCCCAACTATCCGCAGTGGGGCACCGCTGTGCCGGGTATGGGTCGCTCGGTGGTTATGGGTTTGAACTTCAAGTTCTGATCGGACAAGGAGTTGGCGATGGATACCAGTCAAATGGTGTACCCCGGCGGCGTACGTTCCCAATGGACAGGCTGTACGGCCACCGAACGCGGCCCCCACTTTTTCCAGGTCATGCTGGAACAGGCGGTGGGCCTGCTTTTGGGTGGCGAGCCCGAAGCCTCCCGCCTGATCTTGCGGGATGTGGTGAGCGGGACGATCGGATTTGAGGCGCTGGCGGCGTTGACCCACACGTCTGCCAAGAGTTTGCGTGGCATGTTGACCGCCAATGGGCGGTTGGGCATGGACAGCCTGTCCGTCATTTTCAGGGTTGTACGGGACTGGCTCCAGGCGGCATTGGACGTCCCGTCTGACGCGCCAGATCAACACTTTTGCATTGCATTGGAGTAAGCTGTAAACTGTTCAGAGTTGACAACCTCCCATGGAGTGCATATGAGTGACACAGACACCACCGGTTTTGGCAAGTTCGTGCCCGGCTTTGACTTCTTGCAGGGCCTGGCCAAGGGCGCCAGCAGCAACATTCCCCAAATGCCCAATCTGGGCAACTGGGTGGCGCCCACGCTGAATGTGGAAGAGCTGGAGAAGCGCATCGAAGAGCTCAAGGCCGTGCATTTCTGGCTGGAGCAAAACTCCCGCGCCCTGGGCGCCACCATCCAGGCGCTGGAGGTGCAGAAGATGACGCTGGCCACGCTCAAGGGCATGAACTTCAATATCGGTGATGTGGCCAATGCCCTCAAGCTCAAGGCTGCGGAATCCGTAACTTCCGGCGTGCAGCGGGTGACCGAGCGTGCGGCATCGACCGCCAAGACCATCACCGACGTCGCCACCGGCCACTCGGGTGCGGCGGCCAAGGTCAGCAAGGCGGCGGCGGGTGTGGGTTCCCTGGTCGATCCCCTGCAGCTGTGGGGCTCGCTGACTCAGCAGTTCCAGCAGATTGCCGCAGGCGCCTTCAAGGAAGCCACCGCCAAGACGGCGGTGGACGTCACCAAGAACATGGCCAGCGGCATGGCCAAGGAGGCCCTGAAATCGGCCAAGGCGGCGGGAAAGAAGGCCGCCAGCGGTGCGGTCAAGCGCGCCACCAAACCCGCGGCCCGCAAAACCGCGCCACGCAGCCGCTAACACGGACTGGGGCTCTGACGCCCGCGGTGCGGACATGAAACTCTTTCCCTACGCCCACGCCACCCACCCGCAGTGGCCCATGGCTGCCGCCCTGGTACTGGCGCAGTTGCGGGCGCAAATGGCGCTGCATGGCTATGCCAGCGCGCCGACCCTGGCGCTGCTCTACATCACCGACCACTATGCTGGCGTGGCCCAGGACATCCTGGACCATCTGGGTGCCGAGTTGCCGTGGGTCACCGATTGGTCGGGCACGGTGGGCATGGGCATCGTGTCCAACAACGTGGAGTACTGGGACGAGCCCGCCATGGCGGTCATGCTGCTGGAGTTGCCCAGCGACCAGTACCGGGTTTTTTCCGGGGTGGCGCCACTGGGCATGGGCTTTGAGGCCCACACTGCGCTGGTTCATGCCGATCCGGAAACCGCCGATGTCGGCGAGTTGATTGAAGAGATGGCCGCGCGCACCGATGCCAACTACCTGTTTGGCGGGCTGGCCAGCAGCCGCTGGCAGTCGGTCCAGTTCGCCGTGGGGGGCAACGGCAATATCGGTGGGCATGGTGCGGCCAGCGGCGTGTTCAGCGGCGGCCTGAGCGGCGTGGCTTTCGGCCCCGGCGTGGCCCTGGTGTCGCGCGTCACGCAGGGTTGCATGCCGGTCTCGGGTGTGCGCAAGGTCACCGAGGCCGACCAGAACCTGGTTTTGAGCCTGAACGGCGAACCCGCGCTCGATGTGATGCTGCGCGACCTGGCCATTTCACTGGATGCACCCCAGGAAGCCCTGGACGTGGTCCGTGCCACTCTGGTGGGGCTGGTGCCAGCGCAGGATGTGCAGGCCACCTACGACACGCAGGGGGCGCCGCGGCAGGCAGTGCGCCAGACCGGCAATTTTGGTGAAGACGTGCTGGTGCGCCACATCATCGGGCTGGACCCCGGGCGGCGCGGCATTGCCGTATCTGAGCGCGTGGAAGCCGGTGCGCAGCTGGTGTTTTGCCGGCGCAACGTGCAGGCCGCCCGCGCCGACCTGACCCGCATCTGCGCCGAAATCCGTGAAGAACTGGAGCCGCAAGAACAGGCGCTGGCCACCGCGCACGCGCTGCAGGCCTCGGCTCTGGAGTCCGCGCCGCATGTGGCCCGGCGCATTGCCGGTGCCGTGTACGTCAGCTGCACCGGCCGCGGTGGCCCGCACTTTGGGGGGCCCAGCGCCGAACTGCAACTGGTGCGCCGCGCACTGGGTGATGTGCCACTGGTCGGTTTTTTTGCTGCCGGTGAGATCGCCCACCACCGGCTGTATGGCTATACCGGTGTACTCACGGTGTTCATTGCCTCGCCGGCAGAAGGGTTGGCTTGACGATGCTGCAGCCAGCACCTGATGGGGATGCGCAAGTCGTGCACAAGTCTGTGACAGCGCTGGCCGAACTGACTGAGCGTGAACTGTTGCTGCAACAAATTCTGGATACCTCCAGCGTGGCCATCTTCCTGGTCAACATGCAGGGGCGCATCATCCATGCGAACCGGCGCATGGCGGAAATGTTCCGCTGGGCGCTGGCCGAGCTGGTAGGCAAGGAATATGTCGAACTGATCGACCCGGTCGAGCGCGAGACCGGGCGCGCGCTGATGCACAAATTGTTGACCGGCAAGGTCCAGGCAACCGACGTGGAGCGCCGGTATTGGCGTTCCGATCAGAGCAAGTTTTGGGGGCACTTGTCCGGACGGCGGTTTGTCGGCGCCAACAACCAGCACTTGGGGCTGGTTGGCGTGTTGGCGGATATCACCGACCGCAAGCGTGCCGATGAACGCCAGTTGCACCACAACCGCATTCTGCAATTGCTGGCGGAAAAGGCGCCGCTGTCCGTGGTGCTGGACACCATGGTCCGGGACGTGGAAGCGATCAACCCCGCGATGTTGTGCAGTGTGTTGTTGCTCGATGCAGAAGGCAAGCACCTGCACCACGGCGCGGCGGCCAGCCTGCCGGCGTTTTACACCGAGGCGCTGGATGGCGTGGCGATCGGGCCGGGCGTGGGCTCGTGCGGCACGGCGGCGTTTACCGGGCAGCGCGTCATTGTGGAGGACCTGTCCCTCAGCCCTTGGTGGGCAGATTTTCTAGACCTGGCGCGCCAGGCGGACCTGGGCGCTTGTTGGTCGCAACCAATTCTTTCGGCACAGGGCAAGGTTCTGGGCACGTTTGCCATTTACCACCGTCTGCCGACCAAGCCAGAGCCTGAAGATCTGGTGTTGATCGAGGACGAAGCCCGACTCGCCGCTCTGGCCATTGAAAAATCCGCGGCAGAAGCGCGGTTGCAGTTGTCGGCTAGTGTGTTCGACCACGCCCGCGAGGGCATCATGATCACCGACGCGGGCGGCCTGATCGTCGAGGTCAATGACATGTTTTCAACCATCACGGGCTACAGCCGTGACGAGGCGTTGGGCCGAAACCCCCGTTCGCTGCTGCGTTCGGGGCGGCACGGCAGCGAGTTCTACGCAGCCCGGGCCAAGGCTCTGGAAGAAAATGGCTACTGGAGTGGCGAGGTCTGGAACCAGCGCAAGAATGGCGAAGTGTTTGCCGAGATGCTGACCATCAGTATGGTGCGCGATGCGCAAGGTGCGCCGCAAAATTATGTGGCGCTGTTCACCGACATCACCCCCATGAAGGAGCACCAGCGCCAGCTGGAGCACATCGCCCATTTTGACGCGCTCACCTGCCTTCCCAACCGTGTGCTGCTGGCTGACCGCCTGCAGCAGGCGTTGACGCAGAGCCAGCGCCGGGGCTTCTCGGTCGGCGTGGTGTACCTGGACCTGGATGGCTTCAAGACGGTCAACGATACCCATGGGCATGGCCTGGGGGACGAACTGCTGGTCGCACTGGCGCAGCGCATGAAAGGCGCATTGCGCGACGGCGATACCCTTGCCCGCATCGGGGGAGATGAGTTTGTCGCCGTGCTGGAGGATCTCGAGAACATGCACGATACCGAGCCGGTACTGGAGCGCCTGCTGCGCGCGGCCGCGGCACCGGTTGTTTTGGGGGATATCAGCCTGCAGGTGTCGGCCAGCATTGGGCTGACCGTCTATCCACTGGATGGCTCCGAGGTGGACCTGCTGTTGCGCCATGCCGACCAGGCCATGTATGTGGCCAAGCAGGCGGGCAAGAACCGCTACCACCTGTTTGACGTGGCGCAGGACACGGCGGTCAAGACCCAGCACGAGAGCCTGGAGCACATTCGCGGGGCGCTGGCTCGGCAGGAGTTTGTGCTGTATTACCAGCCCAAGGTCAACATGCGCACGGGTGCGGTGATCGGCGCCGAGGCCCTGATCCGCTGGCAACACCCCGAGCGCGGGCTGCTGGCGCCGGTAGCCTTTTTGCCCATCATTGAAAACGATCCCCTCAGCGTGGCCGTGGGCGAGTGGGTCATTGCGGCGGCTTTGCAGCAGATGCTGCAATGGAAAGCGCAGGGGCTGGAAGTGGCGGTGAGCGTGAACATTGGGGCGCGCCAGTTGCAGCAGGACGATTTTGCACAGCGACTGACGCAGTTGCTGGCACGCTACCCCGGTGTGGCGCCGCAGTTGCTGGAGCTGGAGATTCTGGAGACCAGTGCGCTGGAGGATATGGCCCAGGTGTTCCAGGCTATCCAGGCCTGTCAGGCATTGGGTGTGCGGTTCGCGCTCGACGATTTCGGCACCGGCTACTCGTCATTGACGCACCTGCGCCATTTGCCCGCCGAGGTCATCAAGATCGACCAGAGCTTTGTGCGGGACATGCTGGAAGACGCCGATGATCTGGCCATCGTGACCGGTGTCATCGGCCTGGCCGCAGCTTTCCGCCGGGAGGTGATCGCAGAGGGGGTGGAGACCACGGCGCATGGACTACAGCTGTTGGCGCTGGGCTGTGTGATGGCCCAGGGTTATGGCATTGCCCGACCCATGCCGGCTGCCGATCTACCCGCCTGGGTGGCCAGCTGGCGCCCGGATGTGGCCTGGACGGTGATTCAGTGATCGCTATATAAAAGATAGCGATATATCCATATTTGACGAGGGCTACAGCCTCAAATGCCTCTGGCTCTCTCCGCCTTGAACTGCGCCCTGAAGGCGCCAAACGCACCCGCATCCAGCGCTTCGCGCACCTCGCGCATCAGGTTCAGGTAGTAGTGCAGGTTGTGCACCGTGGCCAGCATGGGGCCTAGCATCTCGCCGCAGCGGTCCAGGTGGTGCAGGTAGGCCCGGCTAAAGCCTTCGCGCCCGCCCTGGTCCCAGGAGACGCCTGAGGTGCCGGCGCAGGCATAGCAGGTGCAGCTGGTGTCCAGCGGCTGCGGGTCGGTCTTGTGGCGGGCGTTGCGAATCTTCAGGTCGCCATGGCGGGTGAACAGCGTGCCGTTGCGCGCGTTGCGGGTGGGCATCACGCAGTCGAACATGTCCACGCCTTCGGCCACGCCCTGCACCAGGTCCTCGGGCGTGCCAACACCCATCAGGTAGCGCGGCTTGTGGGCCGGCAGGCGGTGCGGCGTGTGCGCCATGATGCGGTTCATCTCGTCCTTAGGTTCTCCCACGCTGACGCCGCCCACGGCATAGCCGGGGAAGTCCATCTCCACCAGCTGATCCAGCGACTCCTGGCGCAGGTTTTCGAACATGCCACCCTGCACGATACCGAACAGCGCGTTCGGGTTCTCCAGCTTCGTGAACTCGGCCCGGCAGCGCTTGGCCCAGCGCAGGCTGAGTTCCATGGACATGCGTGCCTCGCTCTCGGTGGTGATGTGGCCTTTGGTGTCGTAGGGTGTGCACTCATCGAACTGCATCACGATGTCGCTGTTCAGCACGGTCTGGATCTGCATGCTGATCTCGGGTGTGAGGAACAGCTTGTCGCCGTTGACGGGCGACGCGAACCGGACGCCTTCCTCGCTGATCTTGCGCATCTCGCCCAGGCTCCAGACCTGGAAGCCACCGGAATCGGTCAGTATGGGCTTGCTCCACTTCTCAAACGCATGCAGGCCGCCAAAGCTGGCCATCACGTCCAGCCCGGGGCGCATCCACAGGTGGAAGGTGTTGCCCAGGATGATTTGCGCGCCCATTTCTTCCAGGCTGCGCGGCATCACGCCCTTGACCGTGCCATAGGTGCCCACCGGCATGAAGATGGGGGTCTGCACCACACCGTGGTTCAGCGTCAGTGTGCCGCGGCGGGCATGGGAGGTGGGGTCGGTGGCGAGGAGTTCGAATTGCAGCATGGGGAGTTCCGTAGGGTGGGGCATTTTACGGGGCTGCTGCCGTGCCCCCTGGCTAAGCCAGGTCGGCAAACCGTTGGGCAATGAGCAGACGCGCTTCGCGGGCGCCCAGCAAAGCTTCGACACAGTCGGGGTCCAGGCGCCCCTTGGCCGCTTCGCGTCGCAACTCCTGCAGCACCGCGCTTTCGTTCCATGGCTTCTTGTAGGGCCGCCGGTTGGACAGCGCGTCGTACGCGTCGGCCACGGCCACGATTCGGCCTTCCAACGGGATGTCGGCCATCTTCAGGCCGCGCGGGTAGCCTGATCCATCACCCCGCTCGTGGTGGGTGGCCACAATGTTGTACATCACCCGCGAGGCGAGATCGCCGTGCATATCCAGCTCGTGCCCGATCTTCTTGATGATCTCTTCGCCGATCGTGACGTGGCGCCGCATGATGACCCACTGGTCAGCGTCCAGTTCGCCCGGTTTGAGCAGTATCGAGTCCGGGATTCCGACCTTGCCGATGTCGTGCAAGGGCGAGAACAGATGCAGGTACTCGATGAACTCATCCGTCAGGCCGTATTTGCCGGCCAGCAGTTGCCCCATCAACCGCGAGTAGTGGGCAATGCGCTCCAGGTGCTGGCCCGTTTCCAGATCGCGGACACGGGCCAGGCTCACCGCCACCTGGATGGTGCCAACCATGCCGTGCACCACGCGGCGCTGCAGCAGAAACAGCTGCGAGATCAGGTCGGAGAAGGTGTCAAGAAAGTGGGCCACCTCCGGCGTGAATACATTGGGCTGCTTGGAGTCATAGAAGAGAAATGCCGCAAGTTCTTGCCCCTGAAAGACCGGTGTTGTGTAACTGGCGCGGTAGCCCTGCTCGTTCAGCCAGGCCGTGTGGTGGGTCTGTGTGCGGAAGGAGTCTCCGAGATCCCCGACCATGCGGCTTTGGTGGGCGCGGGCCAGTGCGGCAAGCGACGGAACGCTGGAGAGGACTACTTCATAGCCTTGCAGCAGGACATGGTCGGTGTTGCTGCTGACAAACGTCTTCAACAGGTCGGTCGAAGGCTCGTACAGGGCGATGGCGACGCGATCCACAAAATCGTAGCGTGAGCGAATGAGCGCGTGGATGCCTTGCAGCCGCTGGGTCAGGTCCTCAGCGGCAGGCGGCAGGTCCACCAGCGTGGGAGCTATGTCTTGGGTGTTCATATCCGGTAACTCCCTGTGCAACGGGAAATCCAGCCACCATCTTACGTGTGCGCGTGCTGCATCGTTGCGCTGATGGGGACTACATCCCGAAGTGCACCCGCACCCGCTCTTCCATTAGCGCGCGGGCATCGTCCTCACCGACCCGGGCGAGGCAGTCAAAGGTCTTGCGGGAGATGGTGCTGAAGGAGGCCATGACGCCTGGGTCGAAGTGGCTGCCCGTGTCCTGGTGCAGGATGGCCATGGCGGCGTCATAGCCCATGGGTTCCTTGTAGGGGCGCTTGGAGCAGAGCGCGTCAAACACGTCGGCCACGGCAAAGATGCGCGCCGCCAGTGGGATGCCGTCGGCCGCCAGTTGGCGCGGGTAGCCCGAGCCGTTCCACTTTTCATGGTGGGCGGCCACCACGGCATTGGCGCCGGCCAGCCAGCCTATGCCGTCCACAATGCTTTCGCCCTGCGCCACGTGGGTGCGCATGGTGGCCATCTCGGCATCGTCCAGGCGTCCCGGCTTGAGCAGGATGGCGTCGGGGATGCCGATCTTGCCCACGTCGTGCAGAAAGCTGCCGACGATCAGCTCCTGCATGGCGCTGCCCTTGAGGCCCAGCTCTTCACCGATGCGCGCGGCAATCCAGGCCACGCGGTAGTTGTGGGCGCCGGTGTCGGAATCGCGCTTGGCGATGGCACGGCCCAGGGCTTCCATCATGGCGATGTGCGATTCCAGCACCTCGCGCGCCTTGCGCGCGTTGTCCGCCGACAGGTGCACCACCACCGGGTACAGCACGGCGCCACAGGCCAGCGAGGCCAGCCCCACCATCAGCGCCATGGTCAGGGAGTCGTTGAAGATCTGGTCCTGCTGCCACTGCGGCACCACGCGCACGCCCTCAAAGTAGCCGGTGATGGGCACCCGGGCATCCGTGCCGGAGTTACGCAAGGGTATGAAAACCCTCAGCAACCACTGGTGGGGCGAGGGTTTGATGCTTTCGTAGGAGGCCGCGGTATAGCGCGGCACGCCATGTTTGGGGAGTTGGGCCTCCACCGCCTCACCCTCGGTGGTCAGGGACTCGGCCAGCTTGCGACCCTGGGCGTTGTAGATCTCGGCAATGTCGAACAGGCCACCGGCAATGGCGTAGGCAGCATCCCTGGCGTGTTGCTCGGCGTCCGGGCCGCTGAGGTCAATCGAATTGAAGCGGTGCAGCAGCCTGCCGGATTCTTCATTGGCCAGTGCGACGATGCTTTCTTCCGCGGTTTCGCGGGCCACCCACCAGGCGATCGGGCTGGCCAGCGACGCCAGCACGACGCTGACCAGTGCAATGCGCAGCGCGGTCCGTTTTTGAAAGGGGTCCATGGGAATGATGGTACCGGGGGCCGCTTTCAGGATTCTTAAGGCGCGGACTGGTGCGCCAGCAGCATCGCGTCCCCATAGCTGAAGAAGCGGTACTCCCGCGCAATCGCGGTGCGGTACAAGTCCATGATGTGGTCGTACCCCGCAAAGGCGCTGACCAGCATCATCAGGCTGGACTTGGGCAGGTGGAAGTTGGTCACCAGCAGGTCGATCAGCTGGAAGTCAAAGCCGGGCGTGATGAAGATGCGCGTGTCGCCGCGGGCCACGCCGCTGTGTGCCCAGCTCTCCAGCGTGCGCACGGTCGTGGTTCCCACGGCCACAATGCGTCCGCCACGGGTCTGGCAGTCGGCGATGTCCTGTTGAGTGGCTTCGGGCACCTCGTACCACTCGCTGTGCATCTGGTGCTCGGCCAGGTTCTCGGTCTTGACCGGCTGGAAGGTGCCGGCGCCCACATGCAGCGTTACATGCGCACGCTGCACGCCCATGGCGTCGAGCTGGTCCAGCAGGGCCTCGTCAAAGTGCAGGGCGGCTGTGGGGGCGGCCACGGCACCAGGGTTTTTGGCGAACACGGTCTGGTAGCGCTTCGCATCTTCGGCCGAGTCGGTGTGGGTGATGTAGGGGGGCAGCGGCACGTGGCCGTGGCGTTCCATCAGCGTATATGGGTCGTCACCGGCGTCGTTGCTGAGTACAAAGCGGAACAGTGGCCCATCGGCATCGGGCCAGCGGCCCAGCATCGTGGCGCTCAAACCGTCGGCGTGGCCGGGGGCGCAGACCAGCTTCAGTGTGGCGCCGACCTCGGGCTTCTTGCTGACGCGCATGTGGGCCGCGACCTGGTTGCCACCCAGCACGCGCTCGATCAGCAGCTCGACCTTGCCGCCCGTGGCCTTTTCGCCGAACAGGCGGGCGTTGACGACCTTGGTGTCGTTGAACACCAGCAGGTCGCCAGCGCGCAGCAGGGCCGGCAGTTCGCGGAAGATACGGTCCACCGGCGGCTGGCAGGTGCCATCCAGCAGGCGCGAGCCACTGCGCTCGGGCGCGGGGTGCTGAGCGATCAGGTCTTCGGGTAGCGCAAAATCGAAGTCGCTGAGGGTGTGGTGGGTGGTCACGGTATTGACTACCGCGGCGGGAACAGAAGATGGGGTCATGGATGCTTGAGGGTTGAACAAACCCGTGCCAAGGTTGAAAGAACGGGCAGAATTGTCCCATGCCGCACAGCACCGCCCCCGCCCCCCCTCCCACAGGTGCGACCAAAGCCGCCGCCAAAGCCCCCAAAAGCGCAACGCAACAGGCGCTGGACAAGCTGGGGCTCAAGCGCGACATCGATCTGGCCCTGCACCTGCCGTTGCGCTACGAGGACGAGACCCGCATCACCAAGCTGCGCGATGTGCGCGACGGCGACACGGCGCAGATCGAAGCCCGGGTGACGGACTGCGAGGTGAGCTTTCGACCCCGGCGCCAGCTGATCGTGACCGTGGACGACGGCACCGACACCTGCACCCTGCGGTTCTTCAATTTCTACCCTTCCCAGCAAAAGGCCCTGGCGGTGGGCCAGCGCATACTGGCGCGGGGCGAGGTCAAAGGCGGCTTTCTGGGCCGGACCATGCTGCACCCGAGTTTTCGCAGCGCGGGTGGCGATTTGCCCACGGCCCTGACCCCGATTTACCCCACGGTTGCGGGGTTGTCGCAGCCGGTGTTGCGCAAGGCGGTGCTGGCCGGGCTGGCACGGGCCGAGTTGTCGGACACGTTTGCGCCCGGGGACTTGAGCCAAATCAGCCCCCAGTCCTTGTGGACACTGCGTCAGGCGCTATCATTTTTGCACCACCCCACGCCCGACGTGTCGCTGGAGACCTTGCAGGACCACAGCCACCCGGCGTGGCGGCGCCTCAAGGCCGAGGAGCTGCTGGCACAGCAACTGTCGCAATTGCAGTCGCGCCGGGCCCGGGCGTCCCTGCGCGCGCCCGTGCTGGCCATGGTGGCACCGGAAGTGTTCTCGCCACCCAATGAGGTGGAGCAACCGGTGCTGCTGCCGCTCTATACCGAACTGGTGGCCACGTTGCCGTTCCAGCTGACGGCGGCCCAGCAGCGCGTGTGTGCCGAGATCGCCAGCGACCTGGCGCGCCCGGTGCCCATGCACCGCCTATTGCAGGGCGATGTGGGGTCGGGCAAAACGGTGGTGGCCGCGCTGGCCGCCACTATTTGCATAGACGCCGGCTGGCAGTGCGCGCTGATGGCACCGACGGAAATATTGGCCGAGCAGCATTTCCGCAAGCTCATAGGCTGGCTGGAGCCGCTGGGTATCACCACGGCCTGGCTGACCGGCAACCAGAAGACCAAGGAGCGGCGCGCCATGCTGGCGCTGATCGAGAGCGGGGAGGCGGCGCTGGTGGTCGGCACGCACGCAGTGATCCAGGAAAAGGTGCTGTTCAAGAACCTGGCGCTGGCCGTGATCGACGAGCAGCATCGTTTTGGCGTGGCCCAGCGCCTGGCCTTGCGCAACAAGCTGACCCACGACGGCATGGAGCCCCACATGCTGATGATGACGGCCACTCCCATCCCGCGCACCCTGGCCATGAGCTACTACGCCGACCTGGACGTTTCCACCATTGACGAACTGCCGCCCGGGCGCACACCCATCATCACCAAGGTGGTCCATGAAGCCCGGCGTGACGAGGTGGTGGAACGCATCCATGCCCAGATCGCCCAGGGACGCCAGGTCTATTGGGTCTGCCCGCTGATCGAGGAAAGCGAGGCGCTGGACCTGAGCAACGCCACCCAAACCCATGCCGAACTGCAGGCCGGCATGCACGGAGTGATCCTGGCCAACGGAGAGGCCGCGCAGGTGGGGCTGTTGCATTCCCGCATGCCGGCGGACGAGAAAAAGGCCGTGATGGCGGCCTTCAAGGAAGGCCACATGGCGGTGCTGGTCAGCACCACGGTGATCGAGGTGGGGGTGGATGTGCCGAACGCCTCCCTGATGGTGATCGAGCATGCCGAGCGCTTTGGCCTGAGCCAGTTGCACCAGTTGCGCGGTCGGGTGGGGCGTGGGGCCGCCGCCTCGGCCTGCGTGCTGCTGTATACCACCGGCGACGCGCCGCGCCTGAGCGAAGCGGCGCGCGCGCGCCTGCGGGCCATGGCCGAGACCAATGACGGATTTGAGATCGCACGGCGCGACCTGGACATTCGCGGCCCGGGTGAGTTTCTGGGCGCACGACAATCGGGTGATGCCATGCTGCGTTTTGCCAATCTGGACGTGGATACCGATCTGCTGGACTGGGCCCGCAAAGAAGCGCCTATGCTGCTGGATCAGCACCCGGCGCTGGCGGCCAAGCATGTGGCCCGCTGGTTGGGTGGAAAATCGGAGTTTTTGAAGGCCTGAAGAATATGGAAATGACCGGATTTTTCCCGCTGCTGTGGTGGACCCTGGGTGGGGCGGCCGTGGTGGGCGCGGCTGTCTACCTGTTCATGGAGTACCAGGCGTACATGCTGCGCACCAGTGTCATCAGCGTGCCCGGCGGGCTGCGCTTTGTGGCCCAGGGGTTTTCCGTGGAGTCGCGCCACGCGGCCAAGGAGGTCATTGTCGTGGCGCGCGAGGGGCGCTACATCCGCCAACCCCTGGCAGGCGGCGATCAGGAGGTCACAACCGGCGGCCAGTCGGTCACCGTGCCTGCCGTGGGGCTGAAAATCGAGGTGTCGCGGATTTCTGTCAAAGGCCAGGATGGGGAAGCGGCAACCGCGACAGGATTCAGCCGCATTGTGTTTGCGGCGAACGACGAACCCATGCGCAAAGCCCTGGGGCGCACCGGCGGTGAACGGTCCGAACTGCGCCTGGACCGTGTGCCCGATCCCATCGCCACCGATTTTCAGCAGTTTGCCAACGGGCTGCGCGCCTGGATCGACAAGGTGGAACAACAAATGGCTGCGCAGGCGCAGGCAGAGGTGCAGCGCCAGCGCGACGCGGAAGCTGCCGCCTCGGCCGCCCAGCTGGTGGTTGTGCCCGACGAGGATCCCACGGTGCCCTTGAGTGAGGAAGAGCGCCAGGCCCGCGCCGGTGCGCAGCTGGAAAAATGGCGCACGGCGGCAGGTTTCAAGGGTAGTTCGACCGAAATGAGCTTTGATGCGCGCGGCAAGATCACCTGGTTGATCGACTTGGACCCGGCCGGGCGGATCATCCTGCACGCGGGCAATCGCACCTTCCATGGCAGCTTGATCGGCGCCACCGTGGTGGGCATTGGATCCGAAATGGAAGTGGCGGTGCGCGATGACTACTGGACCGAGGATGATCCCCGGCTGGTCGCCTTCCGCGTGCTGGCGGGTAGCACCCCCGAGAACCGGCGAGCCTGGAAGGAGCGGTTGGAGCTCCTCATCCAGAGTCTGGGCGGAAACTCCGCGCAGAGGTCAGCATGACACTGACCGAACTGAAATACATTGTGGCTGTGGCGCGTGAGCGGCACTTTGGCAAAGCGGCCGAGGCCTGTTATGTGTCGCAACCCACGCTGTCCGTGGCGGTCAAAAAGCTGGAGGAGGAGCTTGACGTCAAGCTGTTCGAACGCAGTGCCAGTGAAGTCACCGTGACCCCGCTGGGCGAAGAGATCGTGCGCCAGGCGCAAAGCGTGCTGGAGCAGGCCGCCAATATCAAGGACATTGCCAAGCGCGGCAAGGACCCGCTGGCCGGCGCCCTCAAACTGGGCGTGATCTACACCATCGCGCCGTATCTGCTGCCGGATCTGGTGCGCCAGGTCATCAAGCGCACGCCGCAGATGCCGTTGATGCTGCAGGAGAATTTCACCGTCAAGCTGCTGGAAATGCTGCGCACCGGGGAGATCGATTGCGCCATTCTGGCCGAGCCGTATCCCGACGCGGGCCTGGCCTCTGCGCCTTTGTATGACGAACCGTTCCTTGCCGCCATTCCCATGCACCACGCCCTGGCGTCGCTGCCCAGCGTGACGACGGAGCAGCTGAAAGGAGAAACCATGCTGTTGCTGGGCAATGGCCACTGTTTTCGCGACCATGTGCTGGAGGTGTGCCCCGAGTTCGCGCGTTTTTCCAGCGACACCGAAGGCATCCGCAAGAGTTTCGAAGGCTCGTCGCTGGAGACCATCAAGCACATGGTAGCTGCCGGTATGGGTATCACCCTGGTGCCGCGTTTGAGCGTTCCTGCGGGTGCCCTGGTGGCCAAGACCCGCCGCCATGCGGACTCCCTGGTCAAGTACCTGCCGGTGCAGGACGGCCCTGCCGCGTTGCCCCCGTCACGGCGGGTGGTGCTGGTGTGGCGGCGCAGCTTTACCCGTTACGAGGCCATTGCCGCGTTGCGCAACGCGATCTATGCCTGCGAACTGCCGGGCGTGACGCGACTGTCCTGACGCCATGAAAGAGAAGTCTATGGAGTGCGCTGCCCAACCCGGCATCCTGGCGCCGGTTCCCCGCGTGGGACGGTATCTTTTCTTCACGATGGCCCCCGAGCCACGCCCGCTGGCGGATGCGCTGCTGCGTTTTGCGCCACTGGTGGATGGCGTTGCGGTCGTGGCCGGTCTGGGGCTTGCATGTGTCGCGGCGGTCGGTGCGGCTGTGCCCGGGCTCAGGGAGTTTCCGGATCTGGCCGGCGCGAAGTTCGCGATTCCTTCAACGCCCACCGCTCTGTGGTGCTGGTTGCGCGGCGACGACATGGGTGACCAGGTGCACCGCACGCGACAGATCGAACACGTGCTGGCGCCAGCCTTGCGTCTGGAGCGCGTGGTCGACGGGTTTCGCTATGGACAGGGCCCCAACGGACATGGCCGGGATCTGACCGGCTATGAGGATGGCACGGAAAACCCGCACGATGAAGCGGCCGTCCTGGCGGCACTGGTGCACAGCGACCGCGCGGGGCTGGCGGGTGGCAGTTTTGTCGCGGTACAGCAGTGGGTGCACGATTGGGCCGCTTTTGATGCCATGTCCGGGTCGGCGCAGGACGACATGGTCGGGCGCCGGCGCAGTGACAATGAGGAACTGGAAGACGCGCCGGAGTCCGCCCACGTCAAACGCACGGCGCAGGAAAGCTTCACACCCGAGGCCTTTGTGCTGCGCCGCTCCATGCCCTGGACCCAAGGCAGCCAGTCGGGCCTGGTGTTTGTGGCGTTTGGACACAGCTTCGACGCCTTCGAGGCGCAGTTGCGGCGCATGGCGGGCCTGGACGACGGTGTGGCCGACGCCATGTTTCAAATGACGAAACCGGTGACGGGTGCCTACTTCTGGTGTCCACCGTTGCGCGATGGGCGGCTGGACCTGAAGGCGCTGGGGCTGTGATGCGGATGGTGGCGCGGCAAAAAATCGACCTCTACCTGCAACTCATACGCTGGGACCGTCCTGCGGGCTGGTTGCTGCTGTTGTGGCCCACCCTGAGCGCGCTGTGGCTGGCCGCAGGCGGCTTTCCCGGTTGGCATCTGGTGGTGGTATTCACGTTGGGGACCATTCTGATGCGCAGTGCGGGCTGCTGCATCAACGATGTGGCGGACCGTGAGTTTGACAAGCACGTCAAACGCACAGCGCAGCGGCCGGTGACGCGCGGCGCCGTGTCCACCCGCGAGGCGCTGGTGGTGGGTGCGGTGCTGGCACTGCTGGCGTTTTTGCTGGTGCTGACCACCAACGAGGTGACCGTGGGCTGGTCATTTGCGGCTCTGGCGGTGACGCTGGCCTACCCGTATGCCAAACGTTTCGTGTCCATGCCGCAGGCAGTTCTGGGGGTGGCCTTCAGCTTTGGCATTCCCATGGCCTATGCCGCGGTGCATGCAGTGATTGCACCGCAGGCCTGGCTGCTGTTGGTGGGCAACCTGTTTTGGGTGCTGGCCTACGACACCGAATACGCCATGGTGGACCGGGACGACGATCTGCGCATCGGCATGAAGACGTCTGCCATCACACTGGGGCGCTGGGACGTGCCCGCCGTGATGGCGTTTTATGCCCTGTACCTGGCCACATGGTCCTGGGTGGTGGCGCCAGTGCTCGCTTCATCCATCTGGTGGGCGGGCATAGCCGCCGCAGCGATCCAGATTGGATGGCACTTTCACTTGATCCGGCACCGGTCGCGTGAAGGTTGTTTCAAGGCGTTTCGCTTGAATCACTGGGTTGGGTTCGCGCTATTTGCCAGCATCTTTGCAAGCAGCCTGGCTTAACTGAGAGCGGATTTGTGGCGCGACCCCGTAAAGGCCGGAAACCACACAGTGTGTGGCCACCGAGGTGCTATTTCTTCAGGCACTCGCTCATGAATTTCTTGCGTTCGTCGCCCTTCATGCCCTTGGCGTCTACATTGCAGGTCTTCATTTTGTTCTGCTGGGCCGTTTTTGCGTCGGCTTTTGCGCTCAGGCATTCTTTCATGAAGGCTTTGCGCTCATCCCCCTTTTTGTCGCCAGCGTCCTTATTGCAGGTGCCCATTTTGGACTGCTGCGCAGTAGGCGCGTCGGCGGAGTATGCAGCACTGAACGACAGGGAGAGACCCAAAGCCAGCAGGGAAAACAGTTTTTTCATTGATAGTCCTATTGAGTGAGTGGCCGCAGCCGTTGCACAGAGAATCCACCGGCAGATTCAAACATACAACGCCGAAAATGACAATGCCGATGACTGGTTGCCGTGCCCCGTAAAATCAGACCATGCTGTCTGTAAAAAATGAACTTCTGGAGGCGCTGGCCGCTTCCCTCGAAAAACTCTCCTCCGGGAGCGGTGCCAAGGCGGCGTTTGAGTCGCCCAAGGTTGCCGCCCACGGGGACCTGGCCACCACGGCGGCCATGCAACTGGCCAAGCCCCTCAAGCTCAATCCGCGCCAATTGGCGGAAAACCTGAAAGCCGAACTGCTGAACCAAGGCGCTTTCCAGCGCTGGGTGGACGCCATCGAGATCGCCGGACCCGGCTTTATCAATATCCGCCTCAAGCCCGAGAGCAAACAGCAGGTGGTGCGCGAGGTCCTGGGCCAGGGCGCACAGTTTGGCTACCAGGCCAGCAACGGCCAGCGCGTGCTGGTGGAATTTGTGTCGGCCAACCCCACAGGCCCCCTGCACGTGGGCCACGGTCGCCAGGCCGCGCTGGGCGACGCCATCTGCAACCTGTTTGCCACCCAAGGTTGGAACGTGCACCGCGAGTTCTATTACAACGACGCGGGTGTGCAGATCCAGACCCTGGCCAACAGCACGCAGTTGCGCGCCAAAGGCTTCAAGCCGGGCGACGATTGCTGGCCGGTGGACCCGGAGAATCCGCTGAGCAAGGCGTTTTACAACGGCGACTACATCCAGGACATTGCCGACGACTTTCTGGCCGGGAAGACGGTTGCGGCCGATGACCGCAGCTTCACCGCCAGCGGTGACGTGGACGACCTGGAGTCCATCCGCAACTTTGCCGTAGCCTATCTGCGCCACGAGCAGGACAAGGATTTGCAGGCCTTCAACCTGAAGTTCGACGAGTACTACCTGGAATCCAGCCTGTACACCAGCGGCCGTGTGGACCAGACGGTGGCCAAGCTGGTGGCCAACGGCAAGACCTACGACAAGGACGGCGCGCTGTGGCTCAAGTCCACCGACTACGGTGACGACAAGGACCGCGTCATG
>ERZ724520.372-NODE-372-length-24301-cov-4.930174_pt1 | contig 24301 bp, 21 predicted proteins | sample MGYA00376053_ERZ724520 | MGnify/ENA primary metagenome ERZ724520 (study PRJEB28724, sample SAMN07190886) | activated sludge metagenome | isolation source: activated sludge of sewage treatment plant in Hong Hong | place: USA: Christiansburg, Virginia | collected...
CGGTCACCATCGTGCGAGGGATGAATAAATTACAATTCAATTTCAACCAATTAGCAAAAGGAACCTATATCTTGCGTTTCGCCGACGCACAAGGCAAACTGCATACCGCAAAGTTTGTGAAAGATTAGAGGATAGTATTTAGTAGTTGGTACTGTGTAGTTAGTATTGAGAAATAAAATAGGAAGAGCAGACTTCGCAGGGTTTAAAACCTGCGAAGTCTTTTTATAAACATTAGTCAAAATATCCTAAATTTCATCTCTCAAATCTCACGCTCCCATATACCCAAAAGCTATATTTTAACTTTGTGGAAAAAAAAATGTTAAGAATATTTCTAAATAATTATCAAAACACTAAATTCGCCTCTTGTATTCAAACAGGTATTTTTCATATCTAATTACTAATATCTAAAAACAAAATAAAGTATGTCAGTCGTTTTAGGACTATTAACACTAGTATTATTGTATATCGTCATTATACAAATAAGTAAAGTTTCAGATTTAATTAAATCACTACAAAGTAGCACTGCATCAGAAGAATCTTTTAACGGAACTTCTTTTTTTGTTGCAGTTATAGGCTTTGGAGTATTGATTTATTGCATAATAACGAGCATCTATTATGCACCCTTTTTGTTACCTAAACCAGCATCCGAACAAGGAGTATGGATTAATAATCTAATGATGGTGACATTATTATTGACGGGCATTGTTTTTGTAATAACGCATATCCTATTATTCTATTTTGCTTATAAATATCGATACAAAAAAAGTAGAAAAGCGCTGTTTTATCCAGATAATCATAAGTTAGAAATAGCTTGGACATTAATTCCTGCGCTAGTATTGACGTTGTTAATTGGATTTGGAATTCAGAAATGGTTCAAAATTTTTTCACCAGCACCTAAAGAAGCCATCCAAATCGAAGTAACCGGTAAACAATACTCATGGAGTGTTCGATATGCAGGTGCTGATCGTCAGTTAGGTAAAAGAGATTTTAGTTTAGTGGCAACAGATAATGAATTGGGAATAAATTGGAAAGATGCAACAAGTCATGATGATTTTATGGCAGACGAAATAGTTTTGCCTGTTAATGTTCCAATTTCAGTAAATATTAATGCTTTAGATGTAATTCATAACTTTTGGTTACCACATTTCAGATTAATGATGTCTGCGGTTCCGGGCGTACCAACCCATTTATGGTTTAGACCAACTGTTACCACCGAAGAAATGAAGAAAGAAACCAACAATCCTAATTTTGAATATGTGTTAGCTTGTAATAAATTGTGTGGTTCTGGGCATTATAATATGAAAAAAACGGTAAAGGTTGTTACCCAAAAGGAATATGACACATGGTTTAGACAACAAAAATCATATTACATGTCAGTAGTGAAACCGGCAGAAGAATCCAAAACAGCAACACCAGAACCTATTGCTGCTGTAATTGATAATAAAACAAAATAAAAAATTACTTAGTATAAACATATAGATATATGCAAACATCAACCACCACGGAACAACATGTAGATGAAGCAACACATAGTCATAGTAACGGACATCATCATACAGAAACGTTTATTTCAAAATATATTTTCAGTTTAGATCACAAAACAATCAGCAAACAATTTTTGATTGCAGGTATGTTATGGGCAATTATAGGAGGAGGAATGTCTGTGCTTTTTCGTATTCAATTGGCATGGCCGGATGAAACTTTCCCAATTCTTGAAAGAATATTCTCATCATGGTTCACAGATGGAAAATTAAACCCTGAAGCCTATTACTCTTTAGTTACAATGCACGGTACTATTATGGTGTTTTTTGTATTGACAGCTAGCTTAAGTGGTACATTTGCAAATTTACTAATCCCCCTTCAAATTGGTGCTAGAGATATGGCTTCTCCATTGATGAATGCCTTGTCTTTTTGGCTATTTGTTTTTGCTGGTATTGTAATGTTTGCCTCTTTATTTTTACCTACAGGTGCCGCATCTGCTGGATGGACTATTTACCCTCCATTAAGCGCCTTGCCTCAAACCTCTCCAGGTTCTGGTAATGGTATGACTTTTTGGTTGATAGCAATTGTACTTTTTGTGGCTTCTACCTTAATGAGTGGATTAAATTATGTATCCACCATATTGAATTTACGAACCAAAGGAATGATTCTATATAGAATGCCGTTAACCGTATGGGCTTTATTCTTTACCGCTATTATAGGTATTTTATCATTTCCCGTTTTAGTTTCTTGCGTAGTTTTATTAATTTTTGATAGAGGCTTAGGAACAAGTTTTTATTTGTCAAATATTGTAATAGGTGGTAAAGCATTGCCTTATGCAGGTGGTTCACCAATTTTATTCCAACACTTATTTTGGTTCTTAGGACACCCCGAAGTATATATTATCATTTTACCTGCAATGGGTATTGTATCAGAAGTATTGGCCGTTCATGTTCGCAAACCTATTTTTGGATATAAAGCGATGATTTTTTCAATACTAGGAATTACCGTATTAAGTTTCTTAGTATGGGCACATCACATGTTTGTATCTGGCATGAATCCATTCTTAGGTTCTATATTTACATTGTTTACCTTATTAATCGCAATTCCATCCGCTATTAAAGTATTTAACTGGTTAACTACTTTATGGAAAGGAAATATAAGGATGACACCACCTACTATGTTTGCTATCGGATTTGTCTCCATGTTTATCTCAGGTGGATTAACAGGGATTTGGTTAGGAAACTCCACCATCGATATTCAATTACATGACACCTACTTTGTAGTAGCCCATTTTCATATAGTAATGGGAGTTGCAGCATTCTTTGGAATGTTTGCAGGAATCTATCACTGGTTCCCACGCATGTATGGTAGAATGATGAATACAACAATGGCTTATATCCATTTTGCCATTACATTTATTGGTGCATATATGATTTTTTGGCCAATGCACTTTTTAGGATTATCTGGTGTACCAAGAAGATATTATTCGTTTAATGAAATCGAAGCATTCTCTCAATACGCCACTACCAATCAAGTAATTAGTATTGCTACCATTATAGTATTCTTAGGTCAAATTTTATTTGTAATTAATTTCTTTTGGAGTATGTACAAAGGAAAAAAAGCAACACAAAATCCTTGGGAAGCAAATACTTTAGAATGGACTTCACCTATTGAAGGAATTCATGGTAATTGGGATGGAGAACTACCAACTGTTCACAGATGGCCTTATGATTATAGCAAAGACCCAGATAGTGACACTGATTTCATTCCGCAAACGGTACCTTTGACAGAAAAAGAATTATCAGACAAAACACACCATTAATTAGAGCCAAACAGTGAAAACAGAAAGCATAGTTTTAGATCAAGTTTCCTTTGGTAAAATAGTTCTCCTCAAAGTGAGAGATATCATGCTATTGACAAAGTTTCGCTTAGCTTCTTTAGTAGTTTTCTCTGCTGTAATGGCCTATTTATTGGCAATGCCAACATCAGTAGATATGGTCAAAATAGTACTATTATCTTTCGGCGGATTCTTAGTAACCGGCTCATCGAATGCCATCAACCAAATAATAGAAAAAGACATAGACAAATTGATGAATAGAACAAAAGAACGCCCACTACCTGCTGGCAGAATGACACTGGTAGAAGCTTGTTTAATAGCAGGTATTTCGGGCATTGCTGGGATTCTTGTTTTGGGGTTTGCCTTTAATTCATTAAGCGGCTTATTAGGTGCATTAGCATTAATTTCTTATGGTTTTATTTATACCCCATTCAAAAGAATAAGCCCTGCCGTTGTATTTATTGGAGGAGTGCCAGGATCAATGCCTTTATTGATAGGCTGGACAGCAGCAACAGGTACTATTGGATTAGGCGGTATTATATTATTTATAATTCAATTTTTTTGGCAAATACCACATTTTTGGGCTATTGCTTGGCTGTTAAATGATGATTATAAAAGAGGTGGATATAACTTATTACCCGCCCCTTCAGAAAAAAACAACATAACAGCATTACAAAACATCCCTTATTTAGTTTGTTTGATTGCCGTAAGTATATTGCCGTATGTATTTGGTTTTACTGGAATAATATCTTTAGTAGTAGCCATTATTGCAGGCGTTTATTTTTTGATGACCGGTATCCAATTAGCAACAGACGTAACCGACAAAAGTGCCAAAAGATTAATGTTTGCCTCTTTTGCTTATTTACCCATAGTGTTTATAGCTTATGTTTTAGATAAAATTTAATACAAAATGAGTGAAGATATTTTAAAATATAAAATAAATAACCAAGGAGCACATCGCTTTACCATGTACTTATTTATAGTAACAACTTCTATGATTTTTGCAGGATTTACTAGCGCATTTTTAGTTAGAAAAGGAGTAGGAGGAGCCTGGACTTCGTTCACCGTTCCTGCAATTTTTAAAGTCTCTACATTATTAATTTTATTAAGCAGCGTATTCTTGCAAACAGCACACATTGCCAATAAAAAAGGATATAAAATGATGACAACTGTAGGCTTGTTTTTTACGATAATTTTAGGAATATTGTTTTGCTATTTTCAATTTCAAGGATGGAAAGAATTGAATAACGAAGGAGTATATTTATCTTTTAATCCAAATCCGGCAGGACCCTATTTTTTAGTAATAACCTTTATTCATGCACTGCATGTTATTGGAGCCATGCTGTTTCTTTCCATCGCATTTTTTCATTCTATATCGGAATTAAAAAATTCCAATAGTTCCAATATCTTAGATAAAATAGAAACCAATGAACGAGGAATGTTATCCATTCGTACTGATTTATTGACATTATTTTGGCACTTTATGGGCATTCTTTGGTTGTATTTATATTTCTTTTTAACGTTTAATTTAGGTAAATAAAAAATCATTCTAATGGCAGAAGTTTTAGAAGAACAAAAACATCACGTGGCTGAACCACATCAGCTACCAGCACCCGATAATGGGGAGGGAGGAGAAAAAACAGCAATGAATATGAGCTACGGAAAAACCATGATGTGGTATTTCTTACTCTCAGACGCATTTACTTTTTCAGCATTTCTAATTGCTTATGCAACCATGAGAGTTGCTCAACCTTGGTGGCCCAACCCCAATGATGTTTTTAAATCCTTTCCAGGCTTAGGACATACGTATGCCCCATTAGCATTTGTGAGTGTTATGACTTTTGTACTGATTTTAAGTTCTGTTGCCATTGTACGTGCCGTACAAGAAGGACACCGAATGAATAAAAAAGGTGTAATGTTATGGATGTTGGGAGCTATTGTAGGCGGTGTATTTTTCTTAGGATGTCAAGCTTGGGAATGGACACATTTAATTCAAGAAGGATTAAGACCATTTTACAATCCATTTGGCTCAGACGCAAATGGTGCAACAGTACTCATTGAAGGAATTCAGGCACATTCACCAGGGCCTGTAGCCTTTGGCGCCTTGTTCTTTGGTATCACTGGATTTCACGGATTCCACGTATTTACAGGTGTTTGCGTAAATGTTTGGGCATTTTTTGCCACCGCAAATGGTACTTTTGAAAAAAGAGGGCACTACGAAATGATTGAAAAAGTCGGTTTGTATTGGCACTTTGTAGATTTGGTATGGGTATTTGTATTCATGGCTTTCTATTTAATGTAATAAATTTTAAATCAAAAAAAAATAAGATATGGCTAGTCAAATGACAGAACAAGAATATCAATCCTCTGTAAAAGCAGTATGGAGTGCAACCATTATATTGAGCATTATTACAGTAGTAGAAGTAATAGTAGCCCTAACTGTTGGGCATTTATTGCCTAAATTTGTTCTAAATACATTTTATGCAATAGCAAGTGTAGCAAAAGCATTTTTTATTGTCGGAGAATTTATGCACCTGAAATATGAAAAACGTGCTTTAATGATTTCATTAGGAGCACCATTAGTGTTTTTACTTTGGGCATTAATTGCATTAGTAACAGAAGGACACTTTTGGAATATTGTAAATCACCCGAAATAACTGAATTTTGAATAATAAAGAAAAATCAGGATGCCTCGTAGCATTAATCGTAGTCATTATATTTCCAGTAATATTTTTTCTTTTTTTTGATAATCTTCAAAAACACCGCCCTACATTAGAAACAGATAAATGTTTGCCTATTTATGGCCCCAAAGAACCATTTCAATCTAAAGATTACAAAGGTAGAAATGTAATAGACACTGCATATTTCAAAATTCCTGATTTTTCATTCATCAATCAAAATGGTGATACCATTACTCAAGAAACTATGAATGGAAAAGTTACAGTAGTAGATTTTTTCTTCACTACCTGTAAGAGTATCTGTATCGACATGACATCGAACTTAAAAACAGTACAAGAAAAATTTGTTACCGACCGAGATGTTTTAATTCTTTCACACACAGTAGATCCAGAAACAGATTCTGTAAAACAACTATTTAAATATGCCGTAGAAAATGAGATTAACTCTAAAGTATGGTGCTTATTAACAGGTGATAAAAAAGAAATTTATAAACAAGCTCGTCAAGGGTATTTTGTTACCGCAACACAAGGCGATGGTGGTCCCTCCGATTTTATTCACGACCAAACCTTTGTTTTAGTAGATAAGAGTAGAAGAATACGAGGATACTATAATGGTACGGATAAAAAAGAAGTTGATCAAATGATAAAGGATATTAAAATGCTATTGGTAAGCTATATTGTGCCCTTAAAAGAAAACGACCCTAAATACAAGAAAAAACTAGCAGAAGGACAAGGTGAATAAATTCACTATTTAATGGCTCATTTTTATGGTAAAAAATACTTGCAATAAAACTACCAATATTATAATTGCAATCATATCAATTTGTGTTCCTGTAATCATTTCTGTAATTGGCAAAATCACCCCACCAGTTGTTGTTCATTCTATTGATTTAAATTTCTTTCCCAAATTAAATGCTAGCCTAAATACAGGTACAACATTGTGTTTACTTTTAGGATTTTATTTTATAAAAATTAAAAACATAAAAATGCATCGTAGGTCTATGCTTACCGCTTTACTGCTATCTGTTATGTTTTTGATGTCCTATATATTTTATCATACATTAAAAGCGGAAGACAGTAAATTTGGAGGCATTGGACTGATAAGATACATATATTTCTTTATCCTAATCACACACATAGTCCTGTCCGCCATTGTATTGCCCTTTGTTTTAAAAACATTTTCATTTGCCTTTCAAGGAAATTATAAACAACATAAAAAATGGGCTAAATTCACCTTTCCACTTTGGTTATATGTAGCAATTACAGGCGTTTTGGTTTATTTATTTATGAAACCGTATTATTAGTACAAATTCTTTTTTTTTTGTAATTTTAATCCATGCAAATCAAGACGCTTATACCATTTTTCATAATATTTTTTTTATTATGTATATCCTTTACTTCTTTTGGACAATGTGCTATGTGCAAAGGAACTGTGCAAACTTCTGAATATGCCAAAAGTATTAACACAGGCATAGAATATTTGCTATTTACACCTTATTTATTAATAGCAGGAGTTTTGTTTTTGTGGGCAAAAAACAGGGATAAATTTAACTCAAAAGAGTATTAAAAATTTTTCCAATATGTCATCATTATTACTTGTTGAAAAACCTGAATCTTCTTTCTTAAAAGGAACTATTCAATTAAATGGTTCTAAAAGTATTAGTAACCGTGTGCTAATTATTGATGCACTTTGCGGCAATCAATTAAAGATTGAAAATTTATCTAATGCAGATGATACCGTTTTCCTTCAAAAAATTTTACCATCCAAAGAAGCAATTTTAGACGCAGGAGCAGGAGGCACCACGTTCCGTTTTTTGACAGCATTTTTAGCCACCCAAGAAGGGAGAGAAGTAGTACTTACGGGAACAGAACGCATGCAGCAACGCCCTATTAAAATCTTAGTAGATGCCTTGCAACAGTTAGGCGCCGATATAGAATACACAACAAATGAAGGATTTCCACCTTTGAAAATAAAAGGTAAAAAATTAAAAGGAGGAAAAATTAATTTACCAGCAGACACTTCATCACAATTTATAACAGCACTATTGTTGATAGCACCTACCTTAGAAGAGGGTTTGGAATTAGAATTAATTGGAACAATAGTTTCCATTCCTTATATCAAAATGACATTGAAAATGATGGAATATTTTGGTGTTCCTTCTACTTTTGAAGGAAATACGATTAAAGTGTTTTCTGGTAATTATCAACCAAAATCTTTTTTCGTAGAAGGCGATTGGAGCGCAGCTTCTTATTTTTATTCCATAGCTATACTAGCAGATGAGGCCGAAATAGAATTACAAGGATTAACAACACAGCAAATTCAAGGAGATAGCGTGATTGCAGCAATAGCAAAAGAATTTGGAGTAGAAACTACCTATCTTAATAATTCGGCATTTTTGAAAAAAACTAAAACTACACATTTACCCAATCTATTTAAGTATGATTATTTAGAATGTCCTGATTTGGCACAAACTGTCATAGCTTTTGGAGCAGCTTTAAAAGTTGAAATGCACTGTACAGGATTGCAAACATTGCGCATAAAAGAAACCGACAGAATAGCAGCATTAGATAATGAATTGAAAAAATTAGGAATTGCATCCTTAAAAGAAATAGATGAAAACAATTGGGTGTTGCTGATTCAATCAGAAAAAATCAATCATTCAAATGTTTCGATCAGCACGTATGAAGATCACAGAATGGCGATGTCATTTGCCCCACTGGCATTACCTTTGGGAAGTATTTTAATAGAAGAGCCTAATGTAGTTACTAAATCGTATCCATTGTTTTGGAATGATTTAGAAAAATTGGGTTTCACTATTAAAACAGCTGTTTAATCTTGCTGAACATGGAATAAGGACAATCTACAGATGTTAGATTAGCCAAAGCATCCGGAATAGTTCCACCTGGTGCACTCGCTGCCTGATGAATTAATTCCACTTTTCCATTGTCCAAAGGAACAATTTTAAAATAGGCTTTCATCATTGGAATTCGCACATATTTATCATTTAAAGGCAATAAATTTGGGGTGCCATCTAAGGTAATTAAAATATTTCCCTTGCTATCTTGCGGATTAAAAACCATGTGCGTAATCGCTTCTCTTGTTTTAATAAATGGAGCGGTTACAGTCATATAAGTATAATAATCATTATCGTTGTTGCGTTTTATAACTTTTACACTTCCTTGATCTATTTTATACATCCACTTATCGTAATTGGAAGTGTTCTTTAAAAAATCCACTAATTTTTCAGGAGTGGTTTGCAAAACAGTCGAAACCATAAATTCTTTTAAGTTAGAACCAGTTGATTTTCTATTCCATATTTTTATTCCGTTTTTATCTTTTTCTAATTTCCATCCGTCTTGCGCAAAACTACTCATAGATACTAAAGTCAAAGTGGTCAATAATATAAAATAAATATTTTTCATGGGTGTATTTTTTTCTTGTTTTATGAAAGCAAATTGTATGCCTGATTATTCCAATAAAACTTATAAAGAACAAAAAAAGTTTATGCTTGCAAAGAACGCAATTTTATGTTATCAACTTAGTTAAAGATTATTAATGACAGCCTAATTTTTAGTGCCTACTTTCAGAAGGATATTTTTTGTTTTTTTATGATGATAAAGAAAATAGATAAATTATCAGGCAATATTTTATAACAAATCCTTAATATCCACATTTGACCAAACGTTTGGTATTTCAATGCGTGCATTGTATTTTTATTCTTTATTTTTTCTGCAAATAGACAATCAAAATTACAGAAAAATACGAGTGAAATTTTAAACATTTAAATAAAATAGTAATGAGCGAAACATCAACGAACGTAAAGAACTTATTAAAAGGAGGAGAGTTTTTGGTTAAAGAATCAGATTACAAAAATATTTTCACCCCAGAAGATTTGAATGAAGAACAACAAATGATTATCGATACAGTTGTATCATTTGTAGATACAGAAATCATTCCTATATATGATAAAATTGAACACCAAGAGCCGGGTGTAACTGAATCGTTGTTGCAAAAAGCTGGCGAATTAGGCTTGTTAGGATTGGCTATTCCAGAAGAATATGGTGGTATGGGAAAAGATTTTAATACCAATTCTTTGTTGGTAGAATATTTAGCAAAATCACGTTCATTTTCGTTGTCTTTAGGGGCACATATCGGCATCGGAACTTTGCCAATTGTATATTTTGGAAACGAACAACAAAAATCTCACTACTTACCAAAATTAGCAACAGGCGAATTGAAAGCTTGTTATTGCTTAACAGAGCCAAGTTCGGGTTCAGATGCATTAGGAGCAAAAACAACAGCAATTCTTAATCCGGAAGGAACACACTATATTGTAAATGGACAAAAAATGTGGATTACCAACTCTGGTTTTGCAGATGTTTTTATCGTATTCTGTCAAATAGATGGAGATAAATTTTCTTGCTTAATTTTAGAGAAAAATATGGACGGTTTAACCTTAGGTGCAGAAGAAAAGAAAATGGGCATCAAAGGTTCTTCTACCCGTCAAGTATTTTTAGAAAATGTAAAAGTTCCAAAAGAAAATTTATTGGGAGAAATTGGAAAAGGTCATTTAATTGCATTTAATATTTTAAATATAGGACGTTATAAACTAGCGGCAGGCGTATTAGGAGGTTCAAAAAATGCTTTAGAACAATCCGTAAAATATGCACTGGAACGTCAACAATTTAAAACACCTATTGCCTCTTTTGGAGCTATTCAGTATAAAATTGCAGAAATGGCTACTCGTATTTATGCATTGCAAAGTGCTTGCTATCGTGCATCGGATATGATTGATAATAAAGAAAAAGAATTGGTAGCGCAAGGAAAAGCGTATCAAGAAGCCATCATGTTATCTGCAGAAGAATATGCTATTGAATGTTCTTTATTAAAATTCATCGGTTCAGAAGTATTGGATTATTGTGTAGATGAAAATGTTCAAATACACGGCGGAATGGGCTATTCTGAAGAATTAGGAGCAGCGGGTGCATACCGTGATGCGCGTATCAATAGAATTTTTGAAGGCACGAATGAAATCAACCGTTTACTATCCGTAGATATGTTGTTGAAACGTGCAATGGGTGGCAAGTTGGATATTATGTCGCCGGCAATGGCAGTACAAAAAGAATTAATGAGTGTTCCTGATTTTGGAGGAGACGAAGATACAACACCTTTGGCAGCAGAAATGAAAGCAATTAAAAATGCCAAAAAAGCCATCTTAATGTCGGCAGGTGCAGCCGTGCAAAAACTGATGAAACAACTGAAAAATGAACAAGAAATTTTGATGAATGTTTCGGATATGTTGGCAGAAGTCTATTCAATGGAATCAGCAGTATTGCGTACTCAAAAATTAATTGAATTAAAAGGAGAGGTGGAATGTGCGATTCAAATAGACATGACCAAAATATTTGTATCAGATGCAATGGAGCGTGTAAATATTTACGGAAAACATTGCTTACAATCTTTTGCGGAGGGCGATGAGTTGCGCATTATGTTGATGGGATTAAAACGTTTTACAAAATACGAAACATTCAATACCAAAGATGCGCGCAGAAGAGTAGCTGCAAAAGTATTAGAAGCAGGAAAATATAATTTTTAAAGACTTCTCAATACTTAATAGTTATTGTTAATAAAATTGAAGCAGTAAGTTTTAATTACTTACTGCTTCTTTCTATTTTTACAGCATGGATAATTTCATTGTTTCAGCACGCAAATACCGACCCGTCAAATTTTTGGATGTAGTGGGGCAAGAGCAAGTTTCTGAAACATTGAAAAAGGCATTGTCCTCTGGAAAGCTAGCACAATCCTTTTTATTTTGCGGACCGCGTGGCGTTGGGAAAACCACCTGTGCACGTATTCTGGCAAAAGCCATTAACTGCGAAAATCCCGGAACAGATTTTGAACCTTGCAATGAATGTAATTCATGCAAATCATTTGCCCAAAATGCCTCTTTTAATATTTTTGAATTAGATGCAGCTTCTAATAATAGCGTTGATGACATTAGAAATTTAGTAGATCAGGTGCGCTTTGCTCCGCAAGCAGGAAAATATAAAGTATATATTATTGATGAGGTTCACATGTTGTCTCCAGGTGCGTTTAATGCTTTTTTAAAAACACTGGAAGAGCCGCCAAGTTATGCAATTTTCATTTTGGCAACTACGGAAAAACATAAAATTATTCCAACCATTTTATCACGTTGCCAGATATTTGATTTCAAAAGAATTTTGGATAAAGATATAGTAGGACAATTACAAAAGATTTGCGCCAACGAAGGAATTACGGCAGAGTCATCAGCATTGCATGTTATTGCACAAAAAGCAGACGGCGGTATGCGCGATGCATTGTCTTTATTTGATAAGATTGTAAGCTTTGCAGGAAAAAATGTTACTTATCAAGATGTTATTTCTAATTTGAATATTTTAGATCACGATTATTATTTCAAAATCACAGAATATTTTATGACAGAAGATGCTTCCAGTATCTTAACTGCTTTTAATGAAATAATTAATAATGGTTTTGATGGTGAAATGTTTTTATTGGGAATTGCAGAACATTTTAGAAATTTATTAATTAGCAAAGACGAAAAAACGGTTCAATTATTAGAAGTAGCAGAAGATGTAAAAGAACGCTATTTTGAACAAGCTAAATTAACCAACGAAACTTTTTTATTAAATGCATTGAATATTCTTAATCAATGCGACATTGAATATAAAACCTCTAAAAATAAACGATTATTAGTCGAACTGGCATTGCTAAAAATTTGCTATTTGAATACGCAAATTGAAAATGCATTGTCCATTATTTTAGGTGAAAAAAAAAACTAAAATCACTTCTTGAATTTTATAAAAATAAGCAAAAATCTTTTGCAGAAAATAAATCTGTAAAAGAGAAAACGCAATTAGCCAAAATAAATACTAATGAAATTCAGGCACAAGAGCGTCCACCAATTAATGCCACAATTGAAATAAAGCCCAATAAACAACCAGAAGAAATAGAAAAAGGAAAAACAAATTCTACCACTCCAGTTTCACCACTTAAATCAGAAAAACCTAAGCGCGAACTTCCAAAATCGTCTTCAATAGGAGCAATGCTTAAAAATGTGCACAAAGAATATATTGTAGAGCAAGAAAATGACAAAGTAGAACTCACCCCTGAAAATGTAGCATATTTATGGAAAAATTTTTTAGAAGAAAATAAAAACAATCTTCAAAATGCATTTTTAAATGTAGCACAACATCAACAACCAATATTAGAAGAGGACAAGCTTACTTTCACTGTCACCAATAATATTTCACTCGAAATGTTGCAACTCCACAAAATGGAGATTACTTTGTATTTTAGGAAATACTCTACTTCCAGCACAATTGCGCCCGATTTTATTTTACAAAAATCGGATACTACTAAAGATTATAAAACACCTAAAGACCGCTTAAAAGATATGATTGACAACAATCCGGCAGTGCTAAATTTAATTCAAAAATTCAACCTGAATATGGATTGATGAACTTTCTTTCATACGGATTTGTTTTACGATAAAATAAATAAGTATGAGCAAGAAAACAGTAGTATTAGGAGCAAGTCCCAAAGAAGATAGATATAGCAATAGAGCAGTACGAATGTTGAAAAAAAATGGACACGAAGCCATAGCACTCGGATTTGAAGCAAAGAATATTGATGACACCGTAATTGAAACCAAGTGGAAAGAATATGAAAATGTAGATACCGTTTCATTATACTTAAATCCACAACGACAAAAGGAATACTACAATTATATTCTTTCACTTCATCCTAAGCGCATCCTCTTTAACCCCGGAACCGAAAATACGGAATTAGAACAATTGGCAAAAAATAATAACATACAACCCATAGAAGCCTGCACACTTGTATTGCTTTCTACTGGACAATTTTAAGGAAATTTAGGGAATTTTTAACAGGAGCTCTATTAATTTTGCAATGCATCTTTAGTCTAATAATAAACAAAAAATATGCAAAAGCCATTCCATTTAATCTTATTCCTTGGAGCACTATCCTTGATTTCCTTGGAAGCAAAAGCTCAATATGATTTAGGAATTAAAACATACCACACAGAAGAAAAAACGGATTTCAAATCTTCCTTGGAAGATAAAGCTCAAAAACTGACAGATGCATTAAATGATATAGTAAAATTATCAGAATACCAATACACCAAAGCCTATCAATACAATCTTACCTATTTAATAAAAAAAGAAGACGCATTAAAAAAAGGAAAAATAGGATTGAAAAATACAGAAAAAATTAACAAACAAATCAAAGCATATTTAGAACAAAGAGATACACAGGTGTTTTCAATTTTGGAATCAAATCAAGCAATAATTTGGAAACAATGGCTATCTGATAATAAAATAAAGAAAGAAGAACAACTAAAACGAATGGAAAAAATTAATCCTACCGAGGTAAGTAAAACTCAGCTAATGGATGCCGATGGATATGAATTAAACAACGATACTAACACCAATCCTAATAAATAATTTTCAAAATATATAACAGTTATTCTCTTTTAAACAACTGTTGGCTATATTGAATTATAAATTACCCATCAATTGCTAAATTTGAACATAATTTATAATTATGCAAACTGTCTTTGTGAGATTTTTTTTTCTACTTTTAATATTACCTACTAAAACATTCTCTCAAGAAGTAATCGATATTGTAGATCCGTATGAAATGAAAATTAGCCGTTCGGCAGAAGCAGATACTTTCTACTTTTCACAAAAAAAACAACCAGAATTAAAAATTGAAAACCAAAAGCAAGATACCCTCAGAACGTATGATGTATATTTGGAAGAGCGCATCACACCATTCGGTATAGCTTATATGTGTAATGGTTCAGAAATTCCAAAGCAAAAATATTTAGATTATAAATTATTTTGGGATGCCGCCGGTGCTTGCCAGCCTTGCGTCTTATACACCTATAACGACAAAAAACAATTAAAACACATTGCCTACCAATACGAAAATTGTTTATGCGGAAGTTATAAAGAATATTATACCGATGAAGGCACTCTAAAAGTAGAAGGGCAGTTTATGCAAAATACAGAACAATCGTGGAATAATATTATATCAAAAGGAATTTGCAACAAGCGTGATGGAAAATGGACTTATTACACACCAGAAGGCGATGTACAAAAAATAGAAACCTACGTTAACGGCAAGCTGTCAGATTCTACCATGAACACCATTCCTAATAAAGAATTAAAAACTACTTCTGAAAATAAAGGATTTAAAAAAAATATAAAAAAGAAGCCACAAGAAAACAATACTTCTAAAGAATAATTTATATTTCAACTTTCACCCTCCTTTTTCCCATTTCCCTCCATAGAAATATACCCATATTTCGTGATTTTACTATATTAACAAACAAATGTTAAGAAATAAGTTATTAAGTGTTAAAGTAATTTACTTAATTTGTTAAAAAATAATCAAATATGAATTACCTACGAAAAATTTCATTGTTACTGACGGTATGCTTATGCAGTTTTACTGTCATGGCACAAACAACCATTAAGGGGAAAGTGACCGATGGGAACGAACCAATCATTGGAGCTAATATTTCCATAAAAGGAACAACCGAAGGAACTATTACCGACATTAATGGAGCATTTCAATTAACTACTACACTAGCAACACCCTTTAAATTGGTGGTTACTATGGTTGGTATGACTACTTCAGAAATGGACATTGATGGAAATAAAGATGATTTAAATGTAAAATTATCAGAAGAAACCAGTTTATTAAGTGGAGTAGTAGTGGCAGCATCCCGTGTAGAAGAAAAAATATTAGAATCGCCAGTGACGATTGAAAAAATGGACCAAAAAGCAATAAAAGCTTCTTCTTCCAGTGATTACTATGATGATTTATCCAAATTAAAAGGAGTTCAAACCATTAATGGTTCTATGACGCTGACATCTATAAACACCCGTGGTTTTGGTGGTATTTCAAATACCCGTTTTGTTCAGTTAATGGACGGAATGGACAATGCAGCTCCCTTATTAAATTTTCCAACAGGAAATATAGTAGGTATTGGAGAATTAGATATTAATAACGTAGAGTTAGTCCCAGGTGCAGCATCTGCACTTTATGGCCCCAATGCCTTCAATGGTATTTTATTAATGAATTCTAAAAACCCATTTGAAAATCCGGGCTTTAGTATGCAGGTAAAAGGAGGTTTCTCCCAAGCGGATAATAATTATGGAGTGAAACCAATGGGCTCTGCCTCCATGAGACTAGCACACGCATTTAAAAATAAAAATACTGGTAAAGACTTTATGGCTTTCAAAGCAAACTTCAGTATTTTTCAAGGCACAGATTGGTCTGCAAATGACTATACAACAGACAGAAACCTGCATACCATGAATAATGTAGGTCAGCCTAATTTTGACGGTATGAATACTTATGGAGATGAAAACAGAATTTTTGTTCCGTATGGAGCCGTAAGAGGAAACTTAATAGGAGGAGCCTCTATGAGTTTGCAAAATTCTCCGTTATTTAAGGCAGCAGTAACAGCAGGTGTTACCGCTCAAGTAAATGCTCAACTTCCTGCAATCACAGCAGGGGTTACGGCTGCAGTAAGACAAAATGCGTACAACCAAGCTATTGGAGGAGGTGCAGATGATGCAACCGCAAATGCTATGGCAGATGGATATATTGCTTCTCCAGCAGGACAAACAGTGATTGCAGCACAAGTTCAAAATCAAGTTAATTTACTTATTTCTCAAAATGTTACAACACAATTACCACTTCAAGCCAATGCACGTGCTACATCAAAAGTGGATTCCATTAGCTCTCTTCTTTCTTTAGATTTAAGAAGAACAGGATTAAAAGAAGACAAATTATTAGATAACCATAAAGCACAATCTATTAAAGGTGATGTAGGTGTTTATTTCAGACCATTTAAAGATAAATCTTATGAATTTTCTTATAATTATAGAATAGGATATGGTAATAGTGTTTATCAAGGAAGTGAACGTTATGCATTAAGAGATTTTACCCAACAATTTCACAAAGCAGAAATTAAAGGAAAAGATTTCTTTATTCGTACTTACATGTCTCAAACAAATGCAGGAAAATCTTATAACTTAACAGCATTAGGATCTTATGCTAATGAAACCGCAAGCCCTTCCGCTTCAAAATGGGTACCTACCTATTTAGGAAATTATGCTAATCCATTAATTACAGCAGCCTTAATGGGTTCTGCAGCTGAAGTATTAGCAAATGCAGCGGCATTAACTGCTGTAGCACATGACTCAGCAAGAGCCGTAGCAGACAGACCATGGACTTCCCTTTCACCAGCGCAACAACAAGCTATTATAGAACAAGTACGTACTGGATTGTTCCAACAAGGTGGAGCAAGTTTTATAGATCATTCTCGATTATATCACACAGAAGCCATGTTGGATTTATCTCGTTGGACAGGAAAATATATAGATATTCAAGTAGGTGGAAATCACAGACAATACAGTTTATTTACCAACGGAACCGTATTTAATGAAGACCCAGATGGAACAGGAAAATTCAAAAGAATTAAAATAAATGAATACGGTGCTTACTTGCAATTGCAACGTAGATTTTTTAAAGATATGTTCAAAATTCAAGCATCTTTTCGTTGGGATAAAAACCAAAACTTTAAATCTATCTTCACTCCAAGAGCATCTATGGTGGTAACATTGGGTAAAGAAAGAAATCACAATATTCGTATTTCTTACCAAACAGGCTTCAGAAACCCTGATTCACAAGCACAATATATTTACTTCCCTACAACCAGTATTTTATTAGGCGGAACTAAAGCAAATGCAGAACGTTACGGTATTTATAATGGAGGAGCTTATTCAATGGATTCTTATAATGCATTTGTTGCCTCATCATTGGCAGGTGCGCCTGATACTAGTTTATTAAAAACAGCTAATTTTAATTACATCAAACCAGAACAATTACAGGTAGTAGAACTTGGATATAAAACAGTTTTATTTAAAAAATTATTGATAGACGTAAACGGTTATTTGAATATATATAAAGATTTTATTACCCAAATATCAGTTGTAAGTAAAGACAGTACTAGACATAAAGGATTGTTATTACCAGGAGTAAAACAAATACTTACAGGAGAATCTACAAGTGCTACCATTTGGAGACCTTATGTAAATATTCCAGGAAAAACATATTCTTGGGGAGCAGGGATAGGTATTGCTTATTCTTTACCAAAAAATATAATGATTAAAGCAAGCTATAATTACATGGATTATAAATCCAAAGCAGGGAGTTCTGCCAGCATTTATAAAAATGATTTAGAATTTAATTCATCTAAACACCAAATGATTGTTGGGGTATCTGGCGATAAAGTTTGGAAAGGCTTAGGTTTCGCTGTTGATTACAGATGGCAGTCTTCTATCGCATGGACATCTTCATTTGCTGATGGCACAGTAAAATCACACGGAGCTTTAGATGCAAATATTAGCTATTTTGTAGAGAAAGCTTATACAGCATTCAAATTAGGGGCAACCAATATTGCAGGACCTAAATATTTATCGAATGTTGGTGGACCATTTATTGGAAGAACATTCTATGCTTCTATTACTTTTGACCAAGGAAGTATGTGGAAACAAAACCACAGAGAAGTAACAGATGTTAGACAGTTTTAAACTTTATTTATGAAATAAAAAACCCCGATTTTTTCGGGGTTTTTTTATGGAATTTGTTAAAAGTAAATAGGGTTTTTTTAATGATAAATTGAAAATTCCACCAACTATTTTTTTGGTACATTACCTCATTTGAAAACTGAATGTTTAATTTTATATTGAATCCGCCATTTTGCCAAACATCTATTACAAGCTGACCTTTTTCAGTGTTTGGTTGTTCGTTAATTTTTCTGCGTATATATTGGTAGGTATTGTTTTGATTTTTGTAGTTGCTGAAACCTTGTCAAATATACCTGTTTCAATTATTGCTTTTGTCAATATGTCTATAACTGGAACTGAAACACTGTTTCCAACTAATTTCATCCATCTTGCTCTATTTTCGGGCAATATATAATCTTTCGGGAAACCTTGAATTAAACAGGCTTCTTCTTTGGTTATTCTACGATAATTTTCTTTTTTGTAAACTTTGTTTATGAAAAGCTTTCTATGCTCTTTTTCATTTTTTGCACTAATAATTTTTGTTGTTACATAATCGTTTGTATCGCTTGCAACAAGGGTAGGAAAGATGTTTGATGTTGGTAAAAAAAATTCGGTTTACGCCATAAAGTCCAGTGCTGATTTTGGTGTTTTTAAAATCATATCTTGTTTCCGTTGGAATAAGGATTTCTTTTTCAATTAATAACGGTAATGTTTTGGAAAGAGAAATTTTCTTTAATTTAAGTTCTCTATTCATTTTTAAAACATCAATTATTAATAAATTATCGTCACAATTATTGAGGATAATATTTTCTTCTTCAGATAAGTCAATTGCTTTTTCTCGATTGATGTTGAATGAATAACTGTCTTTTTTTTATATTTTCAATTCAACTAATTCATTGAGTTCGGTTTCATTAATTGAATGGTCAAGGTCTTGAAAATGTTTTAAAGACAATGGGTTTCCGTCCAAATTTCCATAAGCACTTTTCCGCCTATTTTTGAGCAACAAATAGCAAATTCTCTTTTGTCTTTCTGTGGTGTTTAAAATATCCCAAGTGTGAATGGTTGAATGTCCGTTTCGTAAATCATTGAATAAGAAATAATCGTTCAAACCATTGCTGGTGGATAAACTCATACTTTTTTGCGTAATGATTTTTCTAAATATATCTCTCGTTGCATCATTTTCTGTTTCAATGATTTTCTCATTGAAATCAGATAAAATATCTGCCAATTTTATTTTTTTGTCAATTGGTTTTGGAAGTTTGAATTTGTCTGCAAATTCCTTGTTTTTAAAACCAATGATATAAATTCTCAATCTATTTTGTGGAACTCCATAATCGAAAGAATTTAGAAGATAATAGTTTGCAAAGTAACCTGCTTCTTTTATTCTGTCTAAAATATAGTTTAAAGCGTTTTTGTTTCTTGGGTCAACTAAGCCCTTTACATTTTCAAAAATAAAAGCATCTGGTTTAGATTGATTTAATAAAAAAAATAGTGTCATTCCACAGTTGTCCACGGTCATCATCAAAACCTAAATTTCGTCCTGCAATTGACCAACTTTGACAAGGAACTCCTGCTGTCAAAAGGTTATGTTTAGGCAGTTCTTTTATTTTGGTAATGTCGCCTAAATTTTTTTCAATTGGTTCGTTTGAATTTTTGCAATAAGTGTCAATTGCATCTTTGCTTATTTCGCTAAAATGTAAACATTCTCCACCATTGTTTTCAAGTGCCATTCTAAAACCACCAATACCTGAAAATAAGTCTATGAAAGTGAATTTAGGATTTTCCATAGTCATTATTTTAGTAAGTTTTGGTCAAAGTTTTGAGGCGGTTCTATTAACTCAAAAGCGTATTTTGCATCAGTTTATTTATTATGTAGAAAAAATATCGCAAGTTACACTTACGGGAAATGGGTCTTTTACGAGTACATTATTCATTACCCTGTCCATCATAGTCGAAACTACGTTTTTTATTCTTTCGCCAACTCGTTTTTTCTTACTCATCATTCAATTAAATACCTATCTGTGAATTTACAAAATATCCATTTACGATTTTTGTTTTGATATTGGAAATTGTGGTTGGGCAGGTTTGCAGGAATCTCTACTGTTTTTATCAAATTTAATATTCAGAATCTGGTGTTTCTTCATCCACCTGACCAAAATTTCCTACGCTGCCTCCGCTGATAATTGTTGCATTATCATCTGTACAGAAGTTTTTAATTAAACTACTATCCGATGGTGTAAAAAACTTAGCTGTTTTATTAAAGGCTAATTTTGGGTCATTATATACTTTCTGCATAAACATTCCCCAAACAGGCATAGCGGCGCGCCCACCTTGTCCGGTGCTGGTATATAAGAATCTCAATAAAGGATCATCGCATCCTACCCATACACCTGCCATCATTTGAGGGGTAAAACCGATAAACCAAGCATCTGTATTTTTATTGGTAGTACCCGTTTTTCCCGCTACATCCGTTGGAGGGGTAAAATAAGCACGCAAGCTAGCAGCCGTACCTCCTGGCGAAACAGGTCCTTTCATAATTTCACACATTTTATAAGCAGTATTATCGCTGAATACTTCTTTCATCTCGGTAGTGAAATTTTGAATGACATTTCCATTTTTATCCTCTATGCGTAATAAATATTGAGGTTTAGTGCTTATACCTGCATTGCAAAATGTTGAATAAACGGTCAACATTTCATAAAGTGAAATTTCACCAGCTCCCAAACAAATTGAAGGAACGGTAGGAATGTTAGCAGTAATTCCCATTTTGTGAGATAAGTCCACCAGTGCTTCAGGACCAAAATTTTTCATCATGTAAGCTGCAGCAGTATTGATAGAATGTGCCAAGCAAACTTTCATCGGATAGGAGCCTCCATAACGTCCAGAATTTTTGGGCTGCCATACTTGCCCTTGATAATTAATGGTGATAGGGCCTGTAGGAATAGTCATACAAGGTGACCAGCCATTATCAACTGCTAAAGCATATTGCACGGGCTTGAAGGTAGAACCCACTTGACGTTTAGTATTTACATTACAATGGTCGTATTTAAAATATTCAAAATTTGGACCGCCTACCCAGGCTCTAACGTATCCAGTGTATGGCTCGACTGCCATAAATCCGATTTGTAAAAATGATTTATAATATTTTACAGAGTCATAAGGAGTAAGTGTGGTGTCTTTTAATCCTTTGTAAGTAAATACTTTTATGCGGTTTTTTTCTGTTTTAAAATTTTTTAGAATTTCTTCTTTATTCAAACCTTGTTCTTTTAATGCAGCCCAACGATCGGTATATTTACAAGCAGTTTCTAAAATTTTCTTTCCTGCATCTGTTTCCCATGGTTTCCATCCTGCTGAAAATTGTGCATTGAATACTCCTTGATATCGGCTGAGGTGTTCGGTGGCTGCTTCTTCTGCATATTTTTGTAAACGTGAATCTAAAGTAGTATAAATTTTTAATCCATCTGTATAGATATTATACTCGGGAGCATCTGGATTTAGTTTTTTATTTTCTTTAGCCCATTTTTTCAATTCTTCTGCCAATATCATACGAAAATATGGTGCTAATCCATCATTAGCCGTTTCTGGATGAAAATTTAATTCGATGTGTTTATCTTTTAAATCATTGAATTGTGCATTGGAAATAGTGCCTTGCTCCATTAATTTTCGCAAGACAGTAGCTCTTCGGTCACGTGTGCGTTGTTCAAAACGTCTTGGATTGTAATAGGACGGATTTTGTAACATTCCTACAAACATAGCAGCTTCTTCTACCGATAGGTCTTTGGGTTTTTTATTAAAATAAATTCTGGATGCACTTTCAATACCGACGGCATTATTGACAAAATCAAAGGTGTTGAAATACATGGCAATAATTTCTTCTTTTGTATAGCGTCTTTCTAACATAATAGCAATGACGTATTCTTTTGCTTTTTGCATAATACGTTGCACAATGTTATGCGAGCGATTGTGAAACATATTTTTGGCTAATTGCTGTGTGATAGTACTACCACCGCCGCCTTTTCCTAAGGTGATAACGGCTCTAAATGTTCCAAAAAAATCGATGCCAGAATGATCGTAAAATCGCTCATCTTCATTGGCTACTAATGCTTTTGGTAGATAAGATGGCAAATCTTCATAGCGAACATTGCTTCTGTTGTCCACAAAATATTTGCCTATCATTACTGAATCTGCAGAATAAATTTTAGATGCAAGATTGGCTGTTGGGTTTTCTAATTCGTCAAAACTAGGAAGTGTACCAAATATTCCTATTCTTACCAATAAAAAAAATAATACGATACTCCCGACGAATGTGCCGAAAATTTTCCAAAGGGTTTTAGGTTGCTTTAACCGTTCTAACATTTTTTTTATAGTTTTAAATAATTATCCTTATAATATTCTATATAAGAGTCGAAATCTTTAATTGTTTTAATGAGTTTAAAATTGGCCGGTGAAATGATATAAAAATTTGCTTTTTCTACATTTGCTTTGCCAATGGCTTCATCAGGTTTTTCTGTTATTTTGTCATAATATTTTTTTGCACTAATAAAGTTTTCAAATTTTTTCATTTGAAGGATTCCAAATCCATTCATAAACATTGGACTTATTTTTATTTTTTGTGTATTGAAATATTTTGAATTAAAACTTTTTATAGATTCTACTATGGTAGAGATTTTTAGGTAAGAGTCTTTTAGTTGCACAAGAATTAATAAATCGGTGGTATCCATTTCAAATTTCTCATACAGTGTATCTTTGGTAATGAAAGGAGAATTTATTCCTCCAATTTGTATGGTAGTATCTTTTAGGTTGCGTTCAAATTGTATATAAGCAATCAAATATTCTTGTGCTTTGTTTTTTATTTCTCCGTCTTTAGCTTTCATTACAATATCAGATAATGCTGTTTTGTATTGGTCATACATTTTTAATTTTCCTAAAGATACGGCTTCTAAGAAGTCAAATTGTGGTAATTGTTTGGCGCCAGGATAAAGTTTTTTTGCAATAAATTTATTTTTTATGACTTGTTCATAATTTCCTGTTTGAAACAATTGATAGGTTTTGTCGTATAGTTTTTCAGGTGTTTCTACAGTGGTGTCTATTACTTTTGGTTTTCCAATATTGTTGAGGGCTTCCGCCACTTCACTCATCGGATAATTGTCTAAGATATAATCTTTTTCTTTTTGAGCTAAACCATTTAAGTTTTGTTCTTTGTAAATAAGGTATTCGTAATAATGCGCTATGGCATCAAATTCACTATTGGGGAATCTGCGAATTAATTCATCAAAAGCTTGTTTTGATTTTGGAATATTATTCAATTTATTTTTAAATATTTCTCCGATTCCAAATAGTGCATTAGCAATTTTGTTATCCGATTTCATAAAGTCTTCGGGTTTTTTGGGTATTTTCAAAGAATCTGTTGCTTGGTTTGCGGTAGCGTTTTTCTTTAATTTGGTTATTGTGCTACTGGAGTCTATAATGTCAGTATTGGTGGAGGTTGTGTTGTCGTCAAAGAATCCAGTTTTCGAACTACGTCTCCAATTTTCTTCTAATTTTCTATTGCCCCATATTCGTATAAATTCATTGTATCCTTTGCTTTTGGTTTCCGGATTATAAAAGTACCACAACCCGTTAGAGATGGCATTGTCGATGGTAGTAGTGGAGCTTG
>ERZ724520.373-NODE-373-length-24272-cov-6.541933_pt1 | contig 24272 bp, 22 predicted proteins | sample MGYA00376053_ERZ724520 | MGnify/ENA primary metagenome ERZ724520 (study PRJEB28724, sample SAMN07190886) | activated sludge metagenome | isolation source: activated sludge of sewage treatment plant in Hong Hong | place: USA: Christiansburg, Virginia | collected...
TAAAAAGGCTGCATAAATCGGGGGCTAAGAACTGCTCAATTCAGGGGCAAGGTCATTCTCTATGTGGAGGACTAATACCTCACCGGGCGGGACAGAGACGGTAGACATTCCCGCGCTCGGGTCGTCTACGTAACCCATGCAGTCCACCCAAGCGCTCATATTGCGGCCATAGAACGCAGGGAAGCCAAGCGCACTTTGAAACTCCGCGTGAAACGACGACTCGTCTGTCATTGCAGCGGCGTTGAGGGTGACAGTCTTCATTGCGGTTTAACGTTGGCCGTGAATGGGCCGCAACGCCGCACTCTGTTGGGAAGAATGGCAGAAGCGCGTCCTGCCGTTGTGGGTCCATTCGACGAACCTGTTAGCCGGTACGACAAAAGTCACTGAACTGAACACGATTGAATGCATTTTTCTCATTCGTGAATGCTCAACTACTTACGCATCGCAGCAATGGCGCGACAGATCGCTATGAGGCCAGAAAAGGCACCTAGCAACGCGCCGCATCCCAATGCGTACTGAAGCGCGTAGTAAGTCACTCCGGTGTGTCCGACCATCAAATGAAGCCACCATGGGAGCAAGAATGACCCCGCGCCCGTGGAAACTACCCCAGGGCTAAACAAGAGGAGAAGTACTGGTATGCCTATACTGGCCCGAGCAACGAGCGCGGTAATCCCGCGCCGCACAGACGAGGCCATGATCGCCATTGCGACAAGAGTGACCACTGGCAGCGCCAAAGGGTAGACGAAAACTGAGATCGCGAGTAGGAAGCCCATGTGTGCGCTTAGGTTTGTGGCTAACGATTAGCGTTTATCAGCCGCGCTGCAATGCTCGTAGAAACCATAGACGCCTCCCGCGGCTGATAAACCATGTTGGACTGAACCGCCTGCTGAGGCAGTCGCGATAGGGGTTTGTAAGTTTCACCCCATTTGTTGAATCAGATTATGACCGGGCTAGCGGTGATTCCAGTCAGTCAACTCGTGGCGAACGGGCACAGTACCCGTGCAACACGGCGCTGCGAATGCGGGTCACGTTTCCCCAGTTGGGTCTATCCAACGCAGCGCGCAGCGCCACCTCCAGCCTCTTGCGCTGCGATGCCAAACCGTGCACATGCCCGCACCTCACGGCGGCCCTCGACTCTGTTGTGCCACGGTGCAAGTTGGCGCCGGTAAATGGGCTTGCCCCTGCAGCACGGCTGTGACTTGCAAACGCCCCAACTTGCAACACGGACACAAGTTCACATCCATCCTGGCCACCCGTGCCATGAACCCTTGTGCTGACTCCGTTGCCTGGGGATTGGTCTGCGGCATCTGTAGCGCGGTCCGCGCGGCTTTGAGCTTGACCCCTTTGCAACTTGAAGCCAGCACCCCGTAGTGGCGAATGCGTTTGATGCCGGTGGGCAACACATGCAGCAGAAAGCGGCGCACAAACTCAACACCTGGCAATCGCTCCAGACGCTTGCTGCCTTTGTCATTGGCGCGCACCGTGAACGCCACCTGTTCGGTGGTGATGGCGTGGATGCGCTCATTGCTGATGGCCGTACGGTGCGTGTAGCGACTCAGGTACTCCAGCACCTGGGCAGGGCCACCCAGTGGCGTCTTGGCGTACACCACCCAATCGTGCTTGTAGAGTTGACGTTGTCGCGCGCACCAGGCCTTGGCATCGCCTTGCGGGTCTCGTTCAATGTCGCCCTTGTCATGGGCGCGCGCCAGCGCCGCCAGAAACTTGCCACGAAACACCTTGGACAAGGCCTGTACCGGAAACAGGAAGGCCGGCTTGCGCGTGGGTGTGCACCACTGACCGTCTTGGTCGAGCACCCCACAGGCCATCACCGCATGCAGGTGAATGTGGCGCCGGAGGTCTTGCGTCCAGGTGTGCAAGACCAAGCTGAACGCTGGCGTGCCGTCGGTGGCACCCATCCATTTGGGGTTGGCGGCAAACTCCGAGAGGGTTTGAGCGGTGCAGACAAACAGGGTGTCGATCAGCCAACGCGGGTGTGCACCATACAGACCGTTCAAGCTGTGCGGCAAGGTAAACACCAGATGGGCGTAAGGCACAGGCAACACCTCGGCCAGTCTGCCTTGCAGCCAGGCATCCTTGGAGCGCATGCCGCACTGCGGGCAGTGCCGATTGCGACAGGAGTGGTATTGCCAATGGCTGTGTCCGCAGGAATCACAGGCCAATTGCTGGCCACCCAGCGCGGCGGTGCGGCAGGCAGCAATGCCCCGCCAGGCTTTGGCCTGGGGGGTGTTCAGGGCGTGGGTCGCCAGATACGCGGGGCCAAACTGACGCAGCACACCGGCCAAACTGGCCAACATGAACGTGTTGCGCGGCTAGCGCTCTACCAGGCGTTCAGTCCGGCCAGAAGGTCCAGCGGGTCAAGCTGTTTGCTCGGACGAAACTGAGGGCTAATTAGATGCAAGTAGCGCCCGGTCGTGGAGATGTGGCTGTGGCCCAGGAGCTTTTGGATGGTGTAGAGGTCTACGCCGCCTTCCAGGAGATGGGTTGCAAAGCAGTGGCGCAGGGTATGCACGCCGCCGGTCTTGGTGATGCCCGCACGCACACAGGCACCGCGGTAGGCGCGTTGGGCCATGTCTATATACATGGGTTGCTGAGCACTGTTGTCGGTAAACAGCCAAGTGCTGGGACGTTCGCAGCGCACGTAGTAGCGCAGTAGTTCCAGCAGGGTGGGGCTCAGGATGCTGTAGCGGTCTTTACCACCCTTGCCACAGTCCACGCGCACGCACATGCGGTCACGGTGGCTGTCGATGTCACTCACCTTTAGCGCACAGGCTTTCCTCTACACCTGACGGTCGGTCTCAAAGTCATTCTAGAAAAAATGACTCTGAGGACAAGAAGCGCACGCCAGCAAGTTTTCAGCGACTGACCGGAGTCAGAGGCGGTAATTCAACGCTGTGTGTATCGACTCTCAGTGATTGGCTGTGAAATGATGCATCTCCCGTACCGAAACCAACTGGTTTCGGTATAACCAAATTCACACATGTCCACAGAGGCAGTTCAATATGATTTTCCCGTGGGGTTTCGGTATAGGCGATTCGGTGTTCTTGCCGAATCGAGCGCAACCTTGGTAGTTACAAAAGTGACCGCAGACGCATTGCGGTCATCCGCGTGGCACTCCTACAATTCGGGTATGCGCGCCGGTCCTAGAGATTTGCGACCTACTCTCTCGATAGCAGCCGTTGGCAGCAAAGGATTGACGGCCGGTTTGTGACGAAAGTTTGGGCAAAGTGGGCACCGGCAATTGACCAATTTGAGTCACTGCTCTGGCCGTTTTACTCACTCCTATGGAGTGAATCAAATTCAGTCAAGCCGAGCCAACCAAGCGCTCACCTGCGCACTACCTGTGGGCAGTGTTGATCGCTCGTATCTACGAGGTGTTCCAGCTTCTGTGCCCGATCAGCGGTGGCCAGATGCGCCTGATTGCCTGCATCACGCACAGCGTAGACATCCGCCAGATACTGGACCACATCGGTGTGGAGTCAGAGCCACCCCACATCTCCCCGGCGCGCGGGCCGCCGTTTTGGGATCACTACGATGCGCAGATGGGTGACAGGGCGCAAATCGAGCCAGACTGGGACCTGGCGGCGCAACCGGCACCTGACTTTGAAGTGGCCCAGCGCGTCAGCTGGTGAGTGAGTGAAGCGACGATTTCGACAGCTGCGGGGAGCAACTGCGTCAGCCACTGCCAAAAAAACGACTTGCGGACAACCCTGTCACCGCTGGGCGACTACGACCGATCAAGCTGCGCAGGTCAAAGGCGTTTGGTGGCCAAGAAAACGTGCCAACCCGTGCCAACCCGTGCCATACTTTGTTACATGTGGTTGAGTTTCCTATCCGCACGACAGGCGAAACACGGAGTCGTTGTCGTGGCGTGCTTTTGCGCAGCATTGCCCGCGGTTGGGCTGGACCGCGGCAGTGTGGCGCCGACGGTGGTGTTTGAGGTGGACACCCACTCGGTTGTGCCGGCTGATTTTGCCGGCAAAGTGATTTATCTGGACTTCTGGGCCTCATGGTGCGGGCCCTGCAAGAAGTCATTCCCCTGGATGAATGCCATGCAGGCCAAGTATGGTGCAGAGGGCTTGCAAATCATTGCCGTTGACCTCGACGCCAAGTCGCAGGACGGGCGCCGGTTCTTGGCCACATTTCCGGCCAGTTTTGGCGTAGTGTTTGATCCGGCCGGCACTTCGGCACGGGCCTATGGGGTCAAGGGAATGCCCAGCAGTTTTATCATCGGCCGCGATGGAAAGGTGGCGCTGGTCCATACCGGCTTTAGCGATGCATCTGGCGACGATCTGGAGGAAAGTATTGTGACTGCATTGAAGGCAAACAAATGAAGGGCTTGCATACCATCATGAAATTGACCCTGCTGTTCGTCGCAGCAAACTGCATCGTTGGCTGCTCGAGCTTCAAACCGGTCGAGCCCTGGGAGAAGGGCATTTTGTCCAAGCCCGAAATGACCTTTGATGGTGATTCTCTGGACCTGGTGCTCACTGAACATATTCTGTCTAGCCGTGAAGGCGCTTCGGGCGGAACCGGTGCGGGCACGGGCGGTTGTGGATGCTATTAGGCTGATATAAAACTCTGATGATTACACACACACCGGACCTTGTTTGCACGCTTGACTTGGTCTCTTCTCAAACTCCCTGCCATCGCACTCCAATGGGTTCCAGCCTGCTCGCGGCAGCCATGCTGCTGCCCTTGGTTGCAACGGTTCAGGCCGAAGTGCAGCCCGAGCAGGGTCTTGTTGCGTTCAAGTACCTGAATTACCGGGACAGCCAGCCCGGGCGCGACCGCATACAGGTGACGACTCCTGTCCTGTCAGTCATGGCCCCCGTTGGAAAAAGCTGGTCATTCAGTGCAACCAAGGTGGTGGACTCCATATCCGGTGCGTCCCCCGCGTACCACACCGAGGCGTTAAAGAAAATGGTCGACCAGCGCCATGGTTTTGACGCATCCGTAACGCGCTATGACCCCCATGGCACACTGACTGTGGGTTTCAACCAGTCGGTGGAATCGGACTACAAATCTGACGGCCTATTCTTGGCCGGGACACGGTCTAGCGATGACAAGAACACCACCTGGAATGCAGCATTGAATGTGTCACATGACAAGATCTACCCCAGCAATGGCATCGTGACCGATGAAACCAAGGAAGTGGTGGAACTGTCTTTGGGCATCACCCAAGTCCTCACACACATAGACATTGTCCAGGCCATACTGGCCTACTCCCGGGGCAGTGGCTATTTTTCCGATCCCTACAAGGTGTTTGACAATCGCCCCCGCGAGCGCAACCACAGTACGCTATTGCTGCGCTGGAACCACCACTGGGAGCCGATAGAAGCCACGCTGCGGCTGAGCTACCGCTACTACACTGACTCCTATGGCATTAAGGCCCACACGGTGGCTGCCGAGCATGTCCAGCCCCTTGGGTCGGGTTGGCAGGTCATCCCGTCGCTGCGCTTGTACACCCAAACGGCAGCGCGGTTTTATGTAGACCGTGACCCGGACGCGGCTCCCTTTGTAACCAATCCGCCAGAGGGCGCTATTTATTTCTCTGAGGACCAGCGGCTGTCATCCTACGGGGCGCACGCGGTGGGCCTCAAACTCGTTAAGCAGTTGGATCGGCAGTGGACGCTGGACTTTAAGGCTGAGCGCTATGAGCAGCAAAATGGCTGGAGCCTCTCCGGAGGGAGCCCCTATCTGGAGCCCTTTTCTGCTACGAGTTACCAGCTTGGTGTGAGCCGCAGTTTCTAGCGCGGCAGCGGTTCCATTGGAAATTTTCAGGATTCCATTTCAGGCCATGGCCAGCGCGAGTGAGGTCGTGCTCGGTGCTACGAGCACGCAGCAAGCCCACACGCTGGCACAGAAAGCCATTGATGAAGTCCGCCGCATCGAGACCAAGTACTCGCGCTACCGCCCGGATAGTGTCGTTTCTCGGATCAACGCTGCCGCAGGCACCGGCTGGAACGAATGCGACGAAGAAACGCTCTCGCTGTTAGCCTTTGCCGACACACTGTATCGCAACAGCGGTGGCTTGTTTGACATTACGTCCGGTTTGCTGCGCAGAGCGTGGGATTTCAAACAGGGACTTGTTCCTACACCTGAAGCCTTGCAGGAGCTCTGCGGATTAATTGGCTGGCAGCATCTGGAGCGAGATGGAACCCGTGTACGTCTGACGCGCGAGGGAATGGAAATCGATTTCGGCGGATTTGGAAAAGAATACGCAGCCGACCGAGCGGCCGCGCTGCTCATGCAGTCGGGCGTTCATTGCGGGTACGTCAATCTGGCGGGTGACATGCGCGTCATGGGCCCCAAGCCAGATGGCGCGCCCTGGCTGATTGGCATCCAGGACCCGCGCCGTCGGAGCGGCATTATTGCCACGATACCGCTGGACGATGGGGCACTGGCCACCAGCGGCGACTATGAGCGCTACTTCGAGCACGATGGCCAGCGCTACTGCCATATTCTGGACCCACGTACCGGCCAGCCGGTGACCTATTGGCGGTCGGTCAGCGTCATCGCGCCGCTCGCTGTCGTAGCAGGCGGATGTGCGACGGCGGCCATGCTCCTGCAAAGCGATGGAGGGGCATTTCTGACAGAATCAGGTTACGCATTTCTGGCGATAAACCAGCGGAGTGAGATTTTCCAGCATGCCGGCGTACAGCCTGCGACACCATGATAGAGGACTAAACATGGCAACGGTTTACACGGGTACTGCAGGTAACGACACAGTAAGAATTGAAGTCGGCGGAACCGTCATACTCGACGGTTTGGGCGGAGTTGATACGTTGGCTTTTGGAACGGCCTTGCGCGAAAACTTCACCATTGTTCAAAATTCCGATGGCTCGATAAACGTTGATACGCTGTCGGGAGCGAGCGCGCCGCTGAAAGCCACGTTCAAGAACTGGGAAATCCTGACGTTTAACAATGGCAAGGACAAGGTGGACTTGCAAACCTACTTTGGACCAATAGTTGTCCCAACAGCCACCATTACCGATAGCACGCTTGGCGCAGCTACAGGTGAAGTCACTTACACATTCAGTTTCAATGAAACCGTGACTGGTTTGACCGCCAGCGACTTTACAGTGACCAATGGGAGTGTCACTTCTGTTTCGGGCAGTGGTGCAACCTATAGTGTGGTCGTTTCCCCCCAACCTGGGATAGAGGGATCGATGGGACTGACCCTGAATAGTGGAGCTGTAACAGATGCATTAGGAACCTCCAACGCGGGGCCAATCACTGCTGCAGCTCAAGCAATTGATACAAAGCCGCCGACGATTGTCGCACTCAGTCCGCTCAACACAGCTTCTGGTGTGCCCACTGACTCCAACATTGTCCTTGCCTTTGGTGAGCCCATTTCAATAGGGGCAGGCACCATTAGCATCACAAACTCAACCGGAACAGTTATCCAGACTTTTGATGCGGCGGCGAGTGCAAGCGTCTCAATCTCCGGGAATGTTCTTACGATTCATCCATCGAGTTCATTGTTAAATGGAGCCAGCTATCAAATTGTGGTGCCCCTTGGAGCAGTTAAAGACACTGCAGGAAATGCGTATGCGGGCATAGGCAACTATACATTTACAACTATTGCTACGGGTCAGGTGTTCATTGGCACAAGCGCAAATGATACGTTTGCAGGCACGCCTGGAAATGACACCATAGATGGTGCCGCCGAAATTGACACTGCCACTTTTTCAGGGAAGTCGACAGAATATTTGATTACGTACGATGCAATATCTTCGACGTATAGTGTCAAAGACGGTGTCAGTAGCAGAGACGGCACTGACAAATTGACATCAGTTGAGTTGCTACAGTTTTCAGACGGCGTAAAGCAACTGGCCACATCAGATGCACTATTGGTCGGCAGGGTGTACCAATCCCTTTTCGGCAAGGCACAGAGTAGTGCAACTTTTAACGAATCCCTGGCGAAAGTTGGTCCATCTGGCAGCGCGTTCGACTGGGCCAAGGCTGAAGCTACAGGTTTTTCCGCATTGTCAGATTCCGCATTTACTACGCTTGTACTCAATAACATGAGTATCAACATTACGTCTCTTACTGCGACCACGGCCTTTGGTACAGCCTCACAAGCCTACGATACATTGCAACAAGCGATGACTGTCTACTTGGGTTGGGTTGGTAGTGCCAATCGCGGTATCGTGACTGCCCAAGTTGCACAAATTATTGCTGGCTTTGAGGGCGAGACGATCTACGGCGTCTATGGAGCCGCAGCGACTGCCTTCAACAAACAGGTGGCTTCTGACATAGCTCACAGCATCAATACCCAAAATACTTCAGAAGTTGCAACTGTTCCTGTCTTCTCATCAGGGGCAGTCAGCGCACTGGGTGACGCCTTCACCTACATGGTGGCGATGGGAAGCTACAACTACCGGATAGGCGGTTTTGCCTCAGGCGACAGGGTCATCGGCCCCGCAGGTGTTTCAGGAACCTTGGTGAATGCCAACGCAACTGACGGAGTCGCTGCTGTTCAATATGTATCAGGCGGGCAGACTGTCAGCATCACTTTGACTGGATTAACTACCACTCAGGATGGTGCGCTACATTTGGTGGATGATCTGAACACAGTTTTTGGGATTGGCACTTTGTTGTGACATGCCGCCGCTTGAGATGAATGTGCTTCAGCGCCTGGCACGACTTGCGAGGATCAAACTTCGGCAGCTTGAGGAAATTCAATCGCCAGAAGCTTGGATGCGCGCGGAACGTCGGTGGTGTTTCTGCCGAACTTGTCTAGCCGTCAATAGGGCAGACCTCACGGCCCCCTATTAGCAGCGTCGGTGGTTCAATCCGGAATTCAATCGGTGTAGTGATCACCCAGGAAGTCTAGAGTCGTTGAGCCCCAGTCTGCTTGGGCTGTGCGACAACACGCGCGACGTGATTCACCGTGTCGCTGCGAAAATGAAAAAGCGTGACATGGCCTGGCTTTTGCCCCACACTAGCAAGGTTAATAAGCTCACTAGCATCAATTGAGCACCACAACACAATTTGTGTTGGTCTGAACGCCAAATATTGACATAGACTTCAATTGGGGGGGCGATTGTGATGACCTTCGCATTCCGGCATCCATTTTGGTGGACGCCATTGGTCAGCGTATTGTTGTTTGGGTGCGGCCCCAGCAGCGATACCGCGCCATTCTATTCTACAGGCCAAGTTAAGACGCCAATCAAGGTGACCATGAGCACATACGCCGCTGCCCGCGCGGCGGACCAAGTGAGCTTTGGCACAACCCCCGCGTTTGTCGCAGAGCTATCGCAAAAGGGTTTGGGCGCTTGGGTTGACGAGCAAATGGCCTTGCCGCCAACTCTGATGGAGCCTCCCTCGTGGGTCATCTCGTACCCGGTTCCAGCCGTCGATCCAGAGGCTGATGGGCGTGCCGCACGCTATGCCCCTGATGCGTTTTATGACCTTTCGCTGGTGGCGCGCGATCAGCTTCGGCTGCGCGTCACCTGGGCCTTGATGCAATTTATCGTGGTGGGTCCGGTAGGTCCGAAGTTGTCCGCCCCAGCCTACTTCAACCTGCTGCAAAAAAATGCCTTGGGCAACTACGGCACCCTACTGAGGGAGATATCGACCAGCCCCTCCATGGGGACCTATTTGGGCAATGACAACAATCGCCCCCGCTCAGCCAAATGCATTGGCTGCTCCCCCAACGAAAACTACGCCAGAGAACTGCTGCAGTTGTTCTCCATTGGTGTTGTTCAACTGAACGCCGACGGTTCGGTAGTGCGCAATGCACAAGGAAGCCCCAAGGAAAGTTACACGCAAAAGGATGTGAGTGAACTGGCTCGTGCATTAACCGGTTGGCGCAATCCCCCTATGGCGACGCCATTGCCCAATACGGTTTACTTCAATGCCTTTGTGCCCATGATCCCTGAAGATTGGGATGGGGCGCATGACGCGGGTTCCAAGAACGTCATGGGTACAGTGTTCCCAGCGGGGCAGACTGCACCTCAAGACCTGGACACCACCGTCGCGATGTTGATGGCGCACCCCAACATTGCGCCCTTTGTCAGTTTGCGACTGATCCAACACTTGGTCACCAGCAACCCCACGTCGCAGTACCTTGGCCGAGTGGCGGCGGTGTTTCGTAACAATGGGCAGGGCATAGCGGGTGACATGAAGGCCGTGATTCGGGCAATATTGCTCGATCCCGAAGCCAGGTTGGGCGACGTGCCGGGTGCCGACCGGTCTGGATTTGGCTTGATGCGTGAGCCTGTCTTGTTCTACACCGCAACTCTTCGCGGACTTGGGTGCACGACAACTCCTCGCAATTCAGCCGGGTATCAGCATCAGAATGGAGAACAAACCCCGTTCAATCCCGACAGCGTGTTTAGCTTCTATTTGCCCACGGATCGAGCGCCCGGTAGCAACTTGCTTTCTCCTGAGCAACAACTCTTGTCAACCAACGAACTGTCGAGTCGATTGCGATATATCGAATGGTATTTGCTCGACAGGAATACAGCCGCGGGTTCGGGTTGCGACTTGGCTAGCTTTGGTGCCGCCTATGCCAAATCACCGGAAACATTTATCGACATGGTGGGTGACCGATGGTTCAGAGGCGCCATGCCGCCCACGCTGCGAAACAACCTGCTCGAATTAGCCGCAGCCAACATCTCCGACACGCCCATCCGTGCCGCAGCCAAACTGCTGGAGTTTGCCCTGCTGACACCCTATTTTGGAGTGATCAATTGAACCGCCGTCGTTTCTTGCGAACCATTTCACTGCCACCCTTGGCCACGACCCTGGGTGCAGTAAGCCTGCTTGGGGCATCAAGCACCCCAATTGCAGCAGCCGTGTCAGACTATCGTGCCTTGGTGGTGGTCTTTCTTGCTGGCGGCAGTGATGGGCTCAACACCTTGGTACCCACCGACGGTGCCTACCTGGACTACGCCCGAGCTCGCCCGGACTTGGCGTTGCCCAAAGACAGCTTGGTGCTGCTCAATGGCACCAGCGCTGGCCACAGTTTTGGCCTGCACCCTGGGTTGGCGCCCTTGGCCCCGCTGTACAACCAACAGCGCCTGGCGTGGCTCGCCAACACCGGCGTTTTGGTGGAGCCTGCCACGGCGCAGCAAGTAATCAACCTTACTGTGAAAGTTCCACCCTACCTCAGCTCACACAGCGACCAACAAAACATGACCCAGGGTTGGATGGGCGATATTGATGCCAGCGGCTGGGCGGGTCGCGCCATCGAGCACTTCCCATCAAACCTCAGGAACGAAGTGCAGGCTGCTACCTTTGATCGGCATCGCGCTTTGGTATTGGGCCAACACTCGCGGGTTTCGTTCATCAGCCCCGGCGGTCCGCGCTATTGGGGCGATGCTGACCTGGCCAACCCACAAGGCTACTGGGCACAAAGCCTGAACCGCATGGCCAAGTGGCAATTCAGCAATGAATACCAGGCCGAGTTTGCGCGTACTTTGGGCGGCAGCGTGACCGAATCCACATTGCTGACCCAGGTGTACCTGAAGGCGCAGGAACCCCAAGCCAACTTTGAGGGCAACAATTTGGCAAGCAACCTGCGATCACTTGCCTCAGTTTTGCCAGTTTTCAAAGCCATGGGCTTCAAACGGCAGGTGTTCTTGGTCACCTGGGGAGGTTTTGATACCCACGTCAACCAGCGGGGTGGCGCTGCATACACCCAAGACGCCCAACTGGCCACCGTTGGCAAGGCGCTGGCCGCATTCGATCATGCCAATGTCGCCGCAGGCCTGAACCTGGACGTGACCACCCTCACCATGACTGAATTTGGCCGCACCTTGCGCCAAGCCTCGGGCGCGGGCACAGACCACGCCTGGGGCAACCATTGGTCGCTGATGGGCGGCGCCGTGGCCGGCGGGCAAGTGCTGGGGCAATTGCCTTCGCTCACTTTGGGTGGCCCCGATGACTATGACCCGCAGGGCGCTGGGCGCTTTGTGCCGACCATCTCATCGGATCAAGTGGGCAACACGCTGATGCAGTGGATGGGGTTGCCGGCAAGTACGATAAATGATGTATTTCCCAACCTGAAGAATTTCTCGCAGAAGAACCTTGGGTTCATGATGACCTAAGACCAGCGGGGGAAAGGAACTTGTGTACAAAGTCGCGTCTTTCCGTAATTTTTGCGGCACCCTATTGGGTGGTCTGCTGTTGGCAGCCTGTGGGCCTAATAACAATGAAGCCTCGCCCACGTATTCGGCAGGTCAAGTGACTGCCGCTGGCCAAACACGCATGACCTTTTACGCTGCCTCGCGCGCGGCGGATCAGGTGAGTTTTGGCGCCACGCCGGCATTGGTGGCGGACTTGCAGCAAAAAGGGTTGGAGGCTTGGATTGAAGATCAGTTTGCAACGCCAATCGGTCGGATTGATTTGCCTTTTGATGTCATGAACATCAACGGGATGGACGCAGAAGCTCAGCAAAAGGAAGGGACTTACTTTTACCGCCTTTTGCTCCAAAAGTGGCTGGCAGGACAAGACCAACTTCGACAACGGGTCGCCTGGTCACTTCTAGAATTTATCCCCATTACGACATCGCATCCACCGGGAAACGCACAATATTTCAATGTGCTGCAGGGAAACGCTTTTGCCAATTATGCGGATCTCCTCAAAGGGATTACTCTGAATGCGGCCATGGGCTTCCAACTCGGCAACTACTTGAACCGCCCTCGTTCAAGCAGATGCATCGGGTGCACGCCCAACGAGAACTTTGCCCGTGAATTGATGCAGCTTTTTTCTCTAGGAGTCGTGCAACTCAACACCGACGGAACGACCGTGCGAGATGCCAGTGGCAAGGCCAAGGAAACATACACACAGAAAGATGTTGAGGAACTGGCTCGTGCTCTAACAGGCTGGCGGTTTACGCCGAGCAATGTGCCGCTCGCCATGGACGACGGTGCTAACAATTCAGTGCCAATGACGCCAGAAGACTGGGATGGCGCTCACGACGCAGGGGCCAAGACGGTGATGGGCGTGAATTTTCCGGCAGGCCAAACCATCTATCAAGACCTGGACACTGCCATTGCCATGATCATGGCTCACCCTAACGTCGCACCATTTGTCAGTTTGCGTTTCATTCAGCATTTGGTGACCAGCGACCCTTCACCGCAGTATTTGGCGAGAGTTGCAGCTGTGTTCCGAAACAACGGCAAAGGCGTTTCGGGCGACATGAAAGCTGTTGTTCGCTCAGTCCTATTAGATCCCGAGGCTCGTCGTGGAGATTCGCGCGGAGTTGATCGAATTGGTATCGGCAAGATTCGTGAACCAATGCTTTGGTCAACGGCCGCTGTGCGTGGTCTCAATTGCAAGAACCCGTTTGAAGGAAATGACGGCCATCTGATGTGGGTGTACACCCAGATACCGTTTAACGCGGACAGCGTTTTTAGCTTTTACCTACCAACCGACCGTGCACCAGGAAGCAACCTTTTGGCACCCGAGCAGCGATTGCTAAACACGACCCAGTTTTTGTTGAGCATGAATTATCTTCAGTCGGCGCTTTTGGATAGGAATAATGCCGTCAACTCGCAGGCTGGCTGCGAACTGCCATTGCTTGCAAACGCCCTGCGCAAATCGCCAGACGCGCTGATTGATTTAATTGAATTGCGTTGGTTCAGGGGCGCTATGCCACCCCTATTGCGCGCCAATTTGGTGGCCTTGGCGGGCTCGCAGAACTGGCCGGACCCGAATCGGGCGGCGACACAAATCCTGGGCTATGCGCTTACCAGCGCCCACTTTGGAGTCATCCAATGAAAAGACGCGCGCTGCTTCAATCTCTTTTCTTGCCCTCGCTTGCCGGCCCCTTGGGCGCGGCGGGTTTGCTCGGCAGCCTGAGCTTGCCCGGTTCGGCGGCATCCAGCGACTACCGTGCGCTTGTGGTGGTGTTTTTGAATGGCGGCAACGATGGACTGAACAGCCTGGTGCCTACAGACGGTGCCTACCTGGACTACCAGCGCGCCCGCCCCGATTTGTGTTTAGCCAAAGACAGTTTGGTGAACCTCAGCGGATCCAGTGGCGGGCACACCTACGGGCTGCATCCAGGCTTGGCACCACTGGCACAGATGTATACCGAGCAGCGCTTGGCATGGATTGCCAATGTGGGCGCACTGGTGCAGCCCACCACGGCGCAGCAGGTGTTTGACCGTTCCGTGGCATTACCACCCTACTTGCTTTCGCACAGCGACCAACAAAGCTACACACAAGGATGGATGGGCGATGTGGACGCCAGCGGTTGGGCCGGGCGCGGTTTAGAGGCCATGCCGACCAGTCTTAAAAATGCCGTGCCCGCTGTGACCTTTGATAACAGACGAACCCTCGTGCTGGGCCGCAATTCGCGAGTGGCGCTCATGACTGCGGGCGGGACGCAAAACTGGGGCCCAGCCGACTTGAGCAACCCCAGCTGGATCTGGACTCAAAACTTGACCAGCATGGCCAAATGGCAGCACAGCAACAAGTACTTGACCGAGTACACCCACACCATGGCGGGGAGCTTGGCGGAGGCCACGCTGTTCACCCAGGTTTTTCAGCGCGCCATTGCGCCACAGGGCAATTTTGGCGGGGGCAACCTGGCTGCGAACCTTCGCGCGCTGGCCTCGGTATTGCCGGTGTTCAAGGCCCAAGGCTACAGGCGGCAGGTCTTTTTGGTGAGTTGGGGAGATTTCGACACCCACATTAAACAACGTGGCGGTGGAGAAAAAACGCAAGATAGCCAATTGCCCTTGCTGGCCAATGCCCTGGCGGCCTTTGACCAATCCAACCAGGCATCAGGCGTCGGCCTGGATGTGACGACGCTGGTGATGAGCGAGTTTGGCCGTACATTGCGCCCCGCATCGGGCGGCGGCTCCGACCATGCCTGGGGCAACCACTGGTTGGCCATGGGTGGTGCGGTGGCAGGTGGCCAGGTTGTTGGACAACTGCCTTCTCTTACCTTGAGCGGACCGGACGATGCCGATCCCCGAGGCGGTGGGCGATTTGTGCCGACCACCTCATCAGACCAAGTGGCCGCGACCTTGATGCACTGGCTGGGCCTGCCCGACAGCGCATTGCCTGATGTGTTTCCCAACCTCAAAAACTTCCCGCAGAAGACGGTTCCGTTTTTGAACGTCTGAATTTCAGAATCTCATTTCCGCAGGGGGTTTGTCAATGCCAGATGTCAATTTCACGGACAAGATCGATGTCTATGACCAAAGCCTGTTGCCCGCCAGGGACAACTGGGATTGGGCCAACTACTTTTTTGGTGCTGGCGACGATATTGCGCGTGTTTATACAGGCGTCGTTTTAGGAGGTCCGGGCAATGACACTATCGAAAAAATCATTGACCCCAACAAGACGTATTACCAAGTTGCCATCGGCTACTGGGACTCACCCAAAGGCATCAAAGTTGACCTTGCCGCAGGCACGGCACAAGATGGATGGGGGACCACCGACACACTCAAAGGCGGCATTGATTTTGTGTATGGCAACCAGTTTGACGATTTGATTGTGGGTGATGACCGCAATAATCGCTTTGCATCGGGCGGCGGGCACGACGTCATTGATGGCGGTGGTGGAATTGATATTGTTGAGCTGCCCTGGAAGAAAGGCGACGCACCAGACCTGCGCGCTTACAACATCACGGTGGCACTGGACGGCTTGTCGGCCACCATCACATCCAGCGCATTCCCCGGATTGCAGTATGACATCCGCAATGTTCAAAAGCTGGTTCGCTGGAATACGGATGGCACGGTTTGGCTGTATTGGGACCTAGCCAGCTTCATCAAACCCAATGACATGGCCCAGCAGGGCCTGACCGGGGCCGACAGCCAGCGCTGGAATGCAGGCAACGCCCATGGCACGGCTGTGACGGTAAGCTACAGTTTTGTGAGCAACGCACCAAGCAGTGGTGTTGGCGTTGCGGGGTTTCGAGCCTTTACCGACGCAGAAAAGGCGGTGGTGCGCAACATCTTGGCCAGCACGAGCGCCATCACCGGCATCAGCCTTAACGAGGTGGCCGACAACGGCAGCACGGCAGGCCAAATTCGCTTCGGCGTGAGTCAGCAAGCAACGACGAAAGGCACCAGCTTTTTGCCCGATGTGAATCCCGCCAACGCCAGTGCGGGCGATGTGTGGATGGATGTGGAGTCGATGCTGAACCTGTCGGTGGGTAGCGAGGGTTACCAGGCCTTGCTGCATGAAATTGGCCATGCGCTGGGCTTGCGCCACCCACGCAATGTGGACCCGGGCGAAGCCTGGGCGCAGCAATGGCGGGGGCAAGACGACATCACGGCCAACACAGTTATGTCAGGCACGTCATCAGCTGATGGGCTGTTTCGCGCCGACTGGGGGCCAATGGATGTGGCCGCGCTGCGCTACTTGTACGGCACCAAAGCCGTGAACATGGGCGACACGTTTTACCGCGTGGGCGGCGCCGACGCCCAGGCCCAGCGCGCGCTGGTGGACGATGGCGGCAGCGACACGATTGACGCCCGCGACAGCCAAGTGGGGGTGAGTTTGGACCTGACCAGTGGCCACCGCAGCAGCGTGGGGCTCACAGCCGATGGCAAAGCTGCAACTGGCAACCTCGAAATCGCGGTGGGCACTCAAATCGAAAATGCGGCAGGTTCAAACCATGATGACGTGATATTGGGCAATGAGCTGAACAACCGCCTGGATGGCGGCCAGGGCAACGACTGGATTGATGGCGCAGCAGGGGCCGACACGGCCGTGTTTGCGGGGCAGCGCAATGCTTTCACAGTGAGCACTGGGTTTGGTAAGGTATTTGTGGCTGCTAACGATGGGGTGAGTGGCTTCACGACTTTGTTGAATGTCGAAAAGCTTGCCTTTGCCGATGGCACGATCGACTTGGCCCCAACCTTGCTCAGCGCAGACATCAACGTCACGCTCGACCAAAACACGGTCACAACCGGGCAGCTACCGACACCAACGGACCAGAGCCGCACGGGACTGAGTTACAGCATTATGGCCAAGCCTTTACATGGCGAGCTGGTGGCGGACGGCAGCGGCAACTACACCTATGTGCCACAGACCGGATTTGTGGGCGTAGACAGCCTGAGCTACACCCTGAGCGATGGCAAGGGCGCATCTAACGTGTACGCGGCTTACTTCAACGTGTTAGCCGCAGCCCCAGACTTGATGCCCAAGAACTTGGTCGGCACGGCAAGCGATGATGTGTTTGTGGGCGCTGGTGGTAATGACACACTGACTGGCAGCGTTGGCAACGACCTCCTGGTGGGACATGACGGTGACGACTTTCTGGACGGTGGCGACGGTGTGGACACAATTGTTGGTGGCGGGGGCAATGACAAGATTGTTGGTGGCATTGGCAACGACACAGCAGTCTATGCAGGGAAATCGACAGATTATTTGATTAGGTACGATTCAATATCTTCGACGTATAGCGTCAAAGACGGTGTCAGTAGCAGAGACGGCACTGACAAATTGACCTCAGTTGAGTTGCTACAGTTTTCAGATGGCGTAAAGCAATTGGCAACATCAGATGCACTATTAGTCAGCAGGGTGCATCAAGCCCTCTACGGTAAGGCACAAGGTAGCGCAGTTTTTAATGAATCTCTGGCAAAGGTTAGTCCATCTGGGAGCACTCTGGACTGGGTCAAAGCTGAGGCTTCGGGCCTTTCTGCATTGTCAGATTCCGCATTTACTACACTTGTACTCAATAACATGAGTATCAACAATACGTCTCTTACTGCGACCACGGCCTTTGGTACAGCCCAACAAGCCTACGATACATTGCAGCAAGCGATGACGGGATACTTAGGCGTCGTGGGTAGCGCCAATAGAGGCATCGTAACCGCTCAGGTTGCAACGATCATTGCAGGCTTTGAAGGCGAGACAATCTATGGAGTCTATGGAGCCGCAGCGACTGCCTTCAACAGACAAGTGGCAACTGACTTGGCCCATAACATCAACACGCAAAACACTTCCGAAATAGTTGCGGTTCCTGTCTTCACATCAGGGACGGTCAGTGCGGCTAGTGGCAATTTTGAGTACATGCTGGCAATGGGCAACTATGGCTATCAGGTCAGCGGATTTGGCTCAGGCGACAGGATCTTTGGCCCAACGGGTGTTTCTGGGACTTTGTCTAACACTGACAGTGGCGATGGGACAGCCACCATTCAATACATTTCGGGTAGTCAGACGGTCAACATAACCATGACTGGATTAACTACCACTCAGGATGGTGCTCTACATTTAATGAATGACCTGAACACGGTTTTTGGGATTGGCACTTTGTTGTGAAATCCGGTCAGCGTTAGAGAGAACTTAGGTCCCAGTCCGACACCGCCCAAGTAAGGTTCAATGCCAATTGCCACCGCTGTCTCAAGCGCTAGATCGTCCGCGAGCTGTACGCACTTATCCTGGCTGACTTGAAAGATTCCGCAACTTCTGCTTGACATAGGAGCGTCAAAGCGGTCGCTGAATCATTCTTCAGCAGCTCGAAGAAAGAGCGAATCAAGCGCCGCATCTACGCTTCCCGGCAGGAAGCCAAGTCGGACGTGTTTGATTCACATTGAGTGTTTCTACAATCGAGTCCGAAGGCACAGTCACCTAGACCAACTGAGCCCGCTGGCATTCGAGCAAATTCAAACTGGGAGTTGAAATTTGTCTGTGGAAGCGGGTGAATTCCATATAGCCAGGCTCGCGCTTAGCAGTAGAACGGATATGTGTCATTGGATGGTACGGATGGATGCTGCAAGGGTGTTACTGATCATGCAGCGATCGTACCGCCGCAAAAGTACCCGGTGGCAGGCGCATACCAACAAAGCCCAGGCCAACACGCCACTCGTCAATCACCGTGAACGTAAAGTTGCAGCCTACACAGCGATATTGCCCAGACGGCCGCATGCCGCCTTGCTCATCTCTGGAGATGATGGGTTTATAGCTTGTTGCACCGCAACTCCGGCAACGATTGACAGGGTTCATGGCATAACAATACCGGTGACATTGAGAATTCGACTGTGCGCTGGGTCACACAATACTTCAAACGTGTACGCAGCACCACACTTGCCTGCCGGGCAGCACCAATGTTAGAACTCATGCGCGTGGCAATGCAATCCTTTACCTTATTCTTGCTGCCTGCTTTTTCGGGCTGATTGGGTGCCGCTGCGCGGCCCTTGCGGCCTGCCGGACAGTGCTTACGTATCGACTGTTTAGGAGCGGCGCGAATGCCGGCAATGCGTCTTGCAGTCAGTCAACAAAATCCGAGGATCACAACACACGGCACTGCTTGGAATATTTATTGCTGGAGCCCGCGTCTGAAACTATCACTTCAGCTGCTTTATCAGGTCCCGCATCTCTCGATTCAGCTCGGACAGCTTCTTCCTGGAGGCAACGGCCTTACCGGTGTAAAAGCCACTCTCAATCGGCCGACCACTGCCTCTTCCACCATGCATCCTGCAGCGGCCGTTTGCCATCTTGTAGTTTTTGCAGGGCGCGCCGGTTGTACGACACTGCGCGCAACAAAGGGATTGCATGGGGTTTCTCACGGTTTCCCCCCTGCCCCACCCGGCTGGCCCTGACTGATCACCGCCTGCCCCCCATCGTTGACGTTAACGTGTTGAATCGTGATCCGTTGCTCACCAGTACCGCGAAGGCGTTTTAACGTCAGCAAGCCCTTCTGGAAGGTCTCCATCGAACGGATGGACAAGTTCACCATGCGCACCTCGTGGATTTGGTCCTGCTCCAGCGCAGCCTTGCCCAGATAGCGCATGGACGCATGGTGTAGAGCTGCCAGTTGGTGCGCGAGCATCTTTTCTAGACTGTTGCCGGCCTGGATAGTGTCCGAGGCGTCAAGCGCCATAGCAGTGATCTCTGCTCCCATGGCACTGATCAAGTCCAACCGATCGGCAGATGCATCCAAGGCCGCTAGACCAGGCGTGGCCAGAGTGTCCCGTAGGAACCCATCCTGCGCCGGCAACACCTCGCCGCAGCTGACTTTGACCACAGACGTCGTGTTCTGCAAAGCTTCGGCCGCCAGCATCGAGGAAGCTGCGATGTCATATTCCAGCTGCTCGCTCGCGACTTCACCCTTGGCCAGAGTGCGCTGCTTTTGAGCTTGCCCGCGGACGGAGCGCTGCAGCACCTTGACTGCTCGGGTGGTGTTGTCACGGCCCTGTCGGACCTTGGTGGCGCAGTCTTCGCAAACCTGACCGCCTTCGCATTCAGTAGTCGGTTGACTATCCTGTCCACATGACGAACATCTCAGCACATTCCCAACTGAAACAGTTTTCTTCATTCTCGATCTCCAATTGCTATGCGCTGTTCTACTGGTTGTACTCACGACGTAATGTCAAATATGGCCACAACTTTCATCAGTGCGCAAAAAAAACTACCGCCACCAGTCGGCCTCATCCGAATCTAAATGGAGGCTCTGCCGGACTATGAGTCTTTGGAGCCGGAATGCCAATAGACAAATTGGCACATCGCGCGCGAAATATCGCTTTAGTAGTTGCTTCGCCCGATGCTGATTTCAAACTACGCATGGGGGTCTTTCATAAGATACCTTGAGGCCCTATGACCGGATCCTTTTGATACAACCGTCAAAAAGCCATCCGCCACAAACGCTTTCAGCATCTTGGCCGCGTCCGTGAAGTGCATACCAATAAGTTCTTCAGCTTTTCGAGAAGAAAGAAAAAAAGGCTCATCGCCGCAGTGACACTGTAAAGCCCAGCAGATCTGAATCAACAGCCTCCCCCGCGCGCCATATGGTTTCAACCTGGCGTCATTGATCCATGAAGGTACCTCGGGCAGAAATAGAAGTGCCTTTGATATCTCTTCACCGTAGGGATACAGCACAGCACTCCACGCGGTGCGAAAATCGGACCAGGACACGTCAAATTCCTTAGTCTCAATATTCTCGAAAACCAATTGATGCCACTCACAGAGCAATTCATCGAATTGTTCTGGCTCCGCTCCAGGCAAGACTCCTTTCAAGAACCTTGCCACTTCAAAAATGCATTTGTTTCTCTGCCCAAATTTCTTGGGAAAGCATTGACCTGGAAAATCTCTAATACCTACAGAAGATACAGAGGTGACTGAGGAGACAGATGAAACTAAAGTATTTGACGACACCGATTCAATATGCTCCCCACGAGTATTGGATTTCATGCTGCGAGCGCGTTTTGCCACATAGGCAAATCCCTGCAACTCTACAATGGGCCCCGCCCAAATGATGTTTCCAGTGACAGTCATATAACGTTGTTGCGTGTACAGTTCGACACTCACTCCTTGAACTTCACCCCGTGTGCCCTTGACACGGTCTGCAAATCCAAAACCCCGCAAGCCGTTTCCACTGGGACTGAATTCAACATACTGACATCCAATTTCAAGCATCAGTTCCAACGCTTCTGGCCTGGGTACACCACTTTCGACGCAATCGTCCATATCTACGGCTGCAATACGAGATTCACCAAGGACGAATCCGACGCCTTGATATCCTCCACTCAGATACCTAGCCCTGGCGGATTCAAATGGTCCGAACGTTTTGGGGTCGTTGACATTTGCTTTCCTTGTGTTGCCGTTGGGAGACCAGGGTGTCTTGTCGCTGCTCCAACAAACCCAACGATCCAGCTGTTTTAATTCGTCCGGCATATTTTCAAAAAGCGGTTCCGACTGGATCAGTAAGGGAACACCTGTTTCTGCCTTGGTGAGGGATGTCGACCGCGGTCCATTTTCAAGAAAATCGGCCCAACTTTGACTACTCCTGCTTACTACCTTGTCTACTGTGAGTTTGGCGTCACCCAACTTCTGGAATCGGTCGTCGAAGTTCATATTCCCTCCCGGGCGGAGATAGACTGGATGATGTGATCGATGTCATCTGATCGCCAGACCTTCGTCCTCGGACCTAGGTTGTGGCCTTTTGGATAGCGACCATTTAGGACTCCAGCAAACCATGCGGAACGGGAGACTGGTATGCGCTCCAATACTTGACGCAAACGATATAACCGCACGTTGCTGATGTCAGCAGTTTGAACGGACTGTGTAGGGTTTGGTTTGCCCTCAGCTCGAGGGTGTGAGGTGCGCACTGGCACCAATGAAACAGAAGCATTCATTGCGTTCTCCGGTTTAGTCAGCTTTGGCGGTGTGCAGGGGGTGACAATCAGGCAAAGGCCCCCAATCCGTCGGTGGATCAGCCCATCATTCAACTCAACAGTCCAGACTGGTTTTTATTGCTCCTTCATACCAATTTTGTTTAACGAGGGTTATGGTATCCAGTAGCGATTTCCGCGTCCGGAAACTCCCCTGATTAGTTTTTGAACACTTCTTGAGGATCAATCACGCATGTGGCCCTATGCAACCCGTGGCAGCCGAAGCAGCACGCAGGCGCCAACACCAAGAGATTTCCCTGCATTCGAGGAATTCGCTCTATCTGACGCCAAACTCAAGGTTTGGCTTCCTAAGCATTTGGATGACCGAATTGGTTGGCTCAGCGTCCAACAAGATGCCAGCAAGCCGGATGTGGCGCGTGCACTTCTTTTTGAGAACCTTTATGGTCGGGCTGCCTACCAAGGGCTACTCGCCCACTGCGCAGCGATTCGGCAACATCACGCGATCCAGCAGGCCAGGACCAACATTGGGTTCAACGATCGCCTAGACATGGCCCTGCACGGGAGAAGCAATGAATCCGTGCAATACAGCGCTCGGGAGGGCACGCCCATCGACCTGTCCCATATCGGTCGCTCCGATTGGGACTTCACCTTCACCATGCCCGTACGCATGTTTAAAGACCTTGGCATCGTGGCGAAATTGCATGGACTCACGCCATCCCACTGCATGCGAAAGATATTAGTTCTGCAGCTTCAGGGGGAAATAGTGCATGCGCAGTGGCAATCCGCACTGGGAAGCATTTCACCAGATGTGGTGAAATTGGAACGGGACCAGAGCTAGCTGTTCAAGGTAGCGGGATTTCGGTTTACCCCTTGGTTTACCCCTCATAGTCCAAAAAGACAAAAGGGTTAGCAGGCACTTACCTGCTAACCCTCGTCAATACTGGTCGGTGTGAAAGGATTCGAACCTTCGACCCCTTGCACCCCATGCAAGTTTTGGTTAATCCAACAAAACCCAATAAAAACCAATAATCAACCTAACTAATTGAATTTAAACGACTTTTAACCAATTCAGACAAAAGTCATTATCCAACAACGTCCACTAAGATACACTCAAAGCCTGCGTTGCGGTTGGGACAATGGTTGGGACAACGGAGACGGCGCAGTCAACCGGGGTTTGCTATGGCACTGACGATGTTGGAACTCAAAGCGCTGGGTGCTGCGGACCACGGACGCCGGTTAACTGACGGTGGATCGCTCAAGGGCAAGGTCTATGTGGCACGCGACGGTGCCGTGTCGGTTCAGTTCCGGTTTGCCTACAAGTTCGGCGGCAAATTCCGCGAAGTGCTGGTCGGCACCTGGCCCAAATCTGACATCACCGCCATCCGCAAAGACCGTGACGCATTGCGCGTGAAGATTCAAAACGGCATTGACCCGGTGGAACAAAGCCAACTTGTGCGCGAGCAGGTGCAATCCGACCGCGAAGCCGACCAACTGCGCCTGGCCGCCGAACGTGAAGCCGAACTCCTCAAAATCGAAGCAGACCGCCAAGACGCCGTGCACCAGCAACAATTGCGGCTGCAAGCCTTGGCCGAAAAGACCGCGCGCATGACGGTTCGCAGCCTGTTTGACCAATGGCAGCGGCTGGAGCTGATCCAGCGCGCCGACAAAGGCAGCGAGGCGCTGCGCTCCTTTGAACGCGATGTCTTCCCGCTCATCGGTAATGTGGCGGCGGCGGACGTGAGCAAAGCGCACATCCAAGAGATTGTGGACACCATCAAATCACGCGCCACACCGACACAGAACATGGTGCGCACCGCCAAAAAGACGCTGGCCGACATGCGCCAAATGTTTGGCTTCGCGCTGGATCGGGACTATGTGGAGGCCGACCCTACTGCGCGCGTCAAAAAAGCCCGCATCGGTGCTGACGTAGAGCGCGACCGCGTGTTGAGCGAAGCCGAAATGATTCTGCTGTTTCAGAAATTACCTCGTTCGGGGCTGGCTATCACCAGTCAACTGGCGCTACTGATTCAATTGGTAACCGCCGCCCGCATCGGCGAAGTGCTGGCAGCGCGCTGGGAGCATGTGGACTTTGAGCGGCGTAATCTGACCCTGCCCGAAACCAAGAACGGCAAGCGGCATGAAATTTGGCTCAGTGACTTTGCGCTGCGCCAACTGAAGAGCCTGCATGAAAGCACCGGCCTGACG
>ERZ724520.374-NODE-374-length-24256-cov-8.119954_pt1 | contig 24256 bp, 19 predicted proteins | sample MGYA00376053_ERZ724520 | MGnify/ENA primary metagenome ERZ724520 (study PRJEB28724, sample SAMN07190886) | activated sludge metagenome | isolation source: activated sludge of sewage treatment plant in Hong Hong | place: USA: Christiansburg, Virginia | collected...
ACTTGTGGTGGACAAGCATCTATTCCTATTGCTTATGTATTAGGCAAAACACAAAAAAACATTGAATACATTGAAGTTGTTTCAAGTATTGCTTCTCGTAGTGCTGGTCCAGCTACACGATTAAATTTAGATGAATATGTTGATACAACTGAATTAGGCGTAAGAACATTTTCTGGTGTTGAGAAAACAAAAGCCATTTTAAATTTAAATCCCGCACAACCATGCATTGATATGCAAACTACCATTTTTGCTAAAGTAAAAGAAGCCAATATGGACGCATTGAAAAAAGAATTGGATGTTATGGTGTCAAAAATAAAAGCATACGTACCTGGCTATCATATTTTAGTAAATCCAATTTACGAAAATGGAAGAATTGTGGTAATGGTAAAAGCATTAGGCTTAGGCGATTATTTACCAAAGTATGCAGGAAACTTAGATATTATTAATTGTGCAGCCATTGCAGTAGCTGAAGAATATTCAAAACAAAAAACAAAGTAAATTATTTATGAAGATTAAAGACATTAAACAAAAATTCGAATCAAAAGTACTAAACAAAGTTGAATTTGTAGACACCATGCATGAGTTCCATAAAGTGCTTTTTGATTTATCAGAGAACTTAGCGAATACTGAAATCGCTAAAATTGAAATTGAAGATGGTAAAGTGATTTTCACGTCTCGTAAAACTCCGTTTCACCCAGGTGGAGCAAAGTTTTATGTAGATGTCTTAGATAAACGTATTACGCCGTTAGAAGCATTTAACTTCAATATGTATGAGCAAGAAGATTCTGAAATGCTTTACAAATTAGTAAGCGAAAACGATACCATTTTTGATATTGGCGCTAACATTGGTTGGTACTCTAATCACTTATCAAAAAAACTGCCAAACAGTACTATCTATGCTTTTGAGCCAATACCAGAAACCTTTGCACAGGTAAAAAGAAATACAGAATTAAATCAATCGAAAAATATTATTTTAAATAATGTGGCTTTATCTAATAAAATTCAAACGTTGACATTCTTTTATTCGCCAACGGTTACAGGTGCTTCTTCTTCTGTAAACATTACAGAAAATGATAGTATGGTGAAACTAGAATGCCAGACAAATACGATTGATCATTTTGTAAAAGAAAAAAATATTACAAAATTAGATTTCATTAAATGTGATGTAGAAGGTGCAGAATTTATGGTTTACAAAGGTGGTGTAGAAACATTTGCAAAACATACTCCAATCATTTTCACTGAAATGTTGCGTAAATGGGCGGCTAAGTTTGGCTACCATCCAAACGATATTATTGATTTCTTTAAACAATTTGGATACAATTGCTATACATCTCACGATGGTAAATTAAAAGCTATTGATAAAGTAACAGAAGAAACCATGGAAACTAACTTCTTCTTTTTACATCCAACAAAACACGCTGATAAAATTAAATCATTAAGCTAAACTCAATGAAAAAAATTGCCATTCACGACCCAACACTAAGAGATGGAAACCATGCGGTTGCTCATCAATTAAGTGCTAAGCAAATAGATTTATATACTAAAGCTGCTGAAAAAGCGGGCGTACCTGTTGTAGAAGTTGGTCACGGAAACGGACTAGGTGCCTCCTCGTTACAAGTAGGAGAAGCTTTAGAAAGTGATGTCACTTTATTAGAAACAGCTCGTAAGAATTTAAAGAATAGTAAATTAAGTATTCACTGCATTCCAGGTTTTGCAACTATTAAACGTGATTTAGAAAGAGCCATTTCTATTGGTGTAGATGTCGTTCGTGTAGCATCTCATTGTACAGAAGCAGACATCACTCAACGTCATATTGCTTTTTGTAGAGAGAAAGGGAAAGACACTTATGGTGTTTTAATGATGAGTCACATGGCTTCGGTGAAGTTATTAGTAGAAGAAGCTCAGAAAATGGAGTTATATGGTGCAGAAGGAATCATCATCATGGATTCGTCTGGAAATTATTTACCAGCTGATGTTACAGAACGAATTAATGCTTTAGTAAATGGATTAGGAGTTCCAGTTGGTTTTCACGGACATAACAATTTAGGAATGGCAGTTGCCAATTCGATTGCAGCCGTTGAAGCTGGTGCAAAAATACTAGATGCTACCGCTCGTGGTTTTGGCGCAGGTGCAGGAAATACACAATTAGAAGTATTAATTGCAGTAATGGAACGTATGGGTTACGAAACAGGTATTAACCTTTATAAAATGTTAGACGCTGCTGATTTAGCAGAAAAGGAATTAATGCCAAAAGTACCAACTATTAGTTCAGAAAGTGTGGTGAGTGGTTTGTCTGGAGTCTTTTCTGGATTTGCCAAACATGTATCTCGAATTTCGAAAGAATATAATGTGGATCCTCGCGACGTGTATTTTGAATTAGGAAAAAGAAAAGTAGTAGCAGGACAAGAAGATTTGATTATTGAAGTAGTAATGGAACTTGTAAAAAACAAAGAAGATTAATGAGCGCAAAAGCAATTAAATTAACTTACGAAAATTGTCGTACCTCGAGTGCCGACTTTAATTCTTTACAGGAATTAAAAAACAGAACCATTTTAATTACTGGTGGAACAGGCTTTGTAGGCAAATGGTTAACCGAAATGGTTTGCTATTTAAATGCCGAACATAAATTAAATATAAAATTATATTTATTAGCCAGAGATACAGAAAGCTTTAAAACAGAAGTTCCACACTTAGCGAAAAACCCTTGCGTTAATTTAATTCAACAAGATGTAAGGCATTTAAGTGAACTTCCAAAGGATGTGAATTATGTGATTAATGCAGCAGGAAGTCCTGATAGAATGGAACATGCTAGCAAACCATTGAGCACTATTGATACATTTTACAAAGGCACTAATTCTGTGTTAGAAGAATGTTTTAGGTTACCAGGCTTACATAAAATCATTCATTTAAGTTCAAACTACGTTTATGGTAGTTTAAATAATGATAAGATTAAAGAAACCGATATGGGAACTTTAGATTGCAATTCGATTAATGCCACTTATGGTGAAATTAAACGTATGACAGAGACTTTGTGTGCAGTTTATGGCAATCAACAACATCTACCAATAACAATAGTTCGTCCGTTTGCCTTTGTTGGTCCTTACCAAAAATTAGAGAAGCCTTGGGCCATCAATAATTTTATAAGAGATGCGATTCATGGCGGGCCAATTAAAATTTTAGGAAATGGTAATACACAGCGTAGTTACTTATACGGAAGTGATTTAGCATTTTGGTTATTGAAGTTATTAGCCAAAGGAAAAACAGATACGGTTTATAATGTGGGAAGTGCGAATAGCATTTCGTTAAAAGATTTAGCAGAAAGCATTAAAAACATTGTAGATAAAAAGCTAGAGGTGATTGAACGTTCTTCTAAAGAAGTTTATAATCAAACATCCAAATCAACGCCAGATTTAAGTTTAATAATAAAAGATACTCAAGTAAAAGAAAATTACACTTTAACGGAAGCGTTGGAACATACAGTGAATTGGAACAAGTTGATGAAGAAGTAATAACATTACTAAACATAAAAAAAAGCGAGAAATTTCTCGCATTTTTTATGTAATGTTTTTATTCCTCTGTCTTTTTCCTTTTCAGAAAGAATGTAAAGCCTAACAATCCAAATAAAATTAATAAGGAAATTCCAGAAATTAACTTTCCTTTGCTTTTTAATCTAGGTTCAAAGCTTAACTCTATATCGTTTTTACCTTTACTAATTAGCAAGCCAGTTAATCCTGCATTCACACGATATAATTTAGCGTCAACACCATTTAATTTAGCACTCCAACCCTCATCAAAAGGAATAGAGAAGAATAGGATTTTAGATTCGTTTACCGTAACTGAACCTTTGATGTTATTTTCTGAAAATTTAGAAATCGTAAAATTATCTTTTTTCAATTCATTAACATAGGCTAAATAATTATCAAAAGACATTGGAGCAACAGTATCGGCAACATTAAATTGCTTTAAGGAAGCAAAAGTTGCTTTATTTTCGTTTCCAATAACACAAGATCTTAACAAACAAAAATCTTTTTGAGTAGGAGATAATTTTTTAAATTCATCTTCACCAATTCCCTTATCATAAGTAAAACCTAAAGGCAAAGCAAATTTATTTTTGTAAACTGTAACGTCACCAAATTTAGCAATTGAATCAAAACCCATATTTTTCACAGCACCATCTGTTCGTTTTGATAACCAATACTTACCACTAGCAATAGAAAATAAAATTGGTCTATCACCTAACCCTTTTGCCCAACGTGTTGAATTTTCATCTTTGGCGTCAATCACATTTAAATCTCCTAAAAACTTAATATAATTTTTCTGATTAAAAGAGTGATAAGATGGTGTTCCATAAAAACATTGTGCCTTTGCATCATTAATACTACCGTGAATGGCTAAACCAGATACATAATCTTTATTGACTCTAAAAAATGATTTATCATTGGCATTTAGATAACTAATAGCATCCGTTGTATAATCGTTATAACCAACTTTAGTGGTTAATTCGCTATTAAACATCGCTACTCGTTTATTAATAGATGTATTTGAAAAATATAATACTTCAAAAAAGGACAATAAAAATAAGGCGAGCTTAGCGATATGCTTTATGGAAGACTTACTAGATAATAAAAATAATAAGGCACTATAAGCAATGACCATAAAAGCAGCAAAACTTCTTAAACCTGTATCAACTGCTCCTTTAAATTGCGCAGATGGAGTGAATAATAAAAACAATAAGAATAAACCCGTTACTAATAAAACAATTTTATTGATTTCACTTTTTTGTTCGATATAGGATATGGCTTTTACTGTATAAAATAACATTAAAACAACTATTACTAAAGAGAAGGTTCTATAGTAATCTCCTGAAAAAGCCCAGAAAGCATAACGGAAATAAGGAAATAGAATCGGCAGTACAAATGCACCCGTCAGTATTCCATAAAACACTCTTTGTTTTTTAGACAAACTTGAAAACACATGAGGAAACGCCACTAAACTCAAAATACCACAATATAATATTGGAGCTTCTAAATAATTTTGCCAACCTTTAAAATTATTACCTACACCCAGCATATCACTTCCAAAAGCTCTATAAGTAGTTGTAAATCTTAATACATCATCAGCCAAATCAAACATTGGCATAGCTTTTAATCGTGCAGATAAGCCTGCTTCTCCTCCTACCCTTGGACTCTCGATTAACATCAAAACGTCTGGTAATAATTGATACGCTGTTATTCCTACACCTAAGGCAGCTATTCCAACTGTTTTTAAACTAAACACAATAAAGCCTTTCCAATTGCCTTCATGAACATCATTATAACGAATTAAAATATAGCCAATTAAAAATAAGGTGTATGTAAACAAGTAGAATGGCTGCAAGAACCCAAGTAAGGTAATACCTAACAAAAACAAAAACCATTTACCTTTATTTAACCATCTCTCAAAGCCTAATAACATAATAGCTACATAAACGGCTTCGGTAGAAAAAATAATCCAAGTACCTCCCAAAATCACATAGCCAGTAAAAGCATATAATAGAGCGCCAATCATTGCCGCAAAACCTGTTACTTTTAATTCTTTTAAAAATTTAAAGAAAACAAACGCACATAAAAAGATTTTCAAAATTTCCATAAACACAATCACTTTAGGAATTGTAGTTTTATCAAATAACATAATAAAGTTTGAGAAAAAATCACCTAACCATAACGGAAATATATTTTGCCCCATGCCTTGAGAAAAAGACCAACCAGGAACTCCTTCATGTTTCATGTACTCAGAAAGGTTGATCAATAATGGATGATACATATTGATGGTATCACTTCCAATATCTTTAAACAAAAAGATCTTTTTTAGATTAATAAAATCTTGGAATACAATATAACAGCCAAACAAAACAGCCGCCATTAAGTAGTAAAGTTCTTTACCTTTTATATATGAATCGTAAATATTAGAGCTTGGGGATGATGAAACTGTTTGCTTTGTATTAACTTGTTTTGACATATTCATTTAATCTTAAATAACAAAATACTAATATAATAATTCCTTATTTAATATCAGGCGCTTCATAATCCACTCCTTTTCCTTCTAACTGATATATTTTTAAATATTTTACATCTACGGATAAGGCTTGTTTCTCGATATTCCAGAAGAAAAAACCTATGTTTTTTGCTTTTGGAGGCAAATTACCCATTACTAAAGTATAGCAAAGATCTTTTTTGCCATTATTATCATATCCTATCCACTGAAGCGGTAAGCGTTTAAAATAATAGGTTTGATCTAACGAATCATTTATGGCAAATACAAGCCAAGTATTAGTAGGAACGAATATTTTACTAATATCAAAACAAATTTCGGCCTGCAAAGGCATCGGGTTACTAAATATAGTATCTGTTTTATGATAAACATCAATAAATTCATTTGAATTTTCTAGAATTTTAAAGTTTGTAATTTCTACAAATTTATTTTTCCGGATCTTTTCCTTACGTTTTAAAACGACAAATCCCCAATCAGGCTCTGTATCAATAATATCGTAATAGTCTTTAAAATATTTTTCTTCGAGTTTGGTTGCTATATAATAATCGCAATTCATTTGCATTACCTCCGTTGGATCAGCGGGATTTAAAACACCTCCATAACGGTAATTAAAGAATCCATAAAACAATTCTCGCACACGATGTCCGCCAATGGTAATTCGTTTTTTCGATTTTTCTTGTTCTTTTAAAAGCGTCGTATAAAAATGTTCAGGAATAGTTTCATATACACTTAACGAATGTTTTCTGAAATTAACATTCAACACAAAATGAATAGCAAGTAATCCAGTAAAGCTAAATCCTGCAATTTTATTAAAATTAAAAGAAAGCTTATCTATTGTAAAGCACATCCATAAAGCAAAAAACACGTAAAAAAACAAACCTGTTCTATCTTCTGGAAAATTGACAGCAAAAAGCTTGTTCATTAAATAAAACCCTAACACCAATGACCAAAAAATGATAAAAAATAAAATTGAAAAATCTGGTAATTTTATTAATTGCTTAATTTTTAAAATAGTCGTTTTGTTAAGAAATACAAATAATCCAATCACTAATACCAACAAACCGATGACGATCCATTTAACTATAGCAGAATAAGTTCCAACCAATAACTGAATTAAAGTGACAAACGTTACGTTCCAATAACTATCTCCTGCACCATAATACAAAGCACCGCCTTCTTGAAGATAAAAAGAAAAAGACAACCAATAATAAATGGCAGCAAAATGTAATAACCAAGCTCCAATAATAACGGGGCTAACTATTTTTTTATTAGCAATTTGAATCACAAACATAATTCCACTCAATAATAAAACCACAATGATTAAAATTAAATTAGAGCTAATCCCTAATTGAAAAAATAGTAATGACCATAAAAATTTATTTCTATTCTCAGGTGCATTTATAAACTCTAGCATAAACGCTATACCCATAATGAGTAAAGCCAATGATAAGCCATAACCACGGCAAGCTCCAAAAAAACTTAACCAATGATAGGATAATAAAAATATAGCGGTTAAAAGTAACTTAGAACCTATTTGATTTAAGTGTTTAGATATTTTATAGGTAGCAAAAATTAAAATAATTAGTCCGATTAAATTTGGAACACGCAATGCAAACGGAGATGACCCAAATAAGTGAAAACAAATATTCCCTAAAAAACTATTAAGCACATGATTATTTGCATCTACTGCCGAATAAAACGGCATGTAATTCCCAGATTGTATAAAGAAGAAAAATGTAGCAGTCTCATCATGATTAAAAGGTACTAAATAGCTCCTAATTGCTACAATTATAAAAACAATAACAGAAATGCTTGCAAACAAGCTATTAAATAAGTAAGATTTATTTGGGTTTAATTCTCTCATTTTATATTGCGTCAGATAAAACTAATTATTTATAAAAATAACATAAAAAAAGCATCCACTAACTAGTGAATGCTTTTGATTTAAAATAATTAAATATTACTGAGGTGTTGCTGTTGGAGCAACTGGCTGCGCTGCAGGTTGAGCTGCTGGAGCAACTGCACCACTTGCTTTTGCTTTGGTAACAGAACCTTCAGTATCTGTACTATCAACCGAATCTCCTTTTTTAGGAGTAGACAATAAACTAAACACTAATAATAAGATAGCTAAAGTCCAAGTTGCTTTTTCTATAAAATCAGTTCCACGACGAGCACCCATGATTTGGTTAGCTGCTGAGAAATTACTTGAGATCCCTCCACCTTTTGAATTTTGAACTAATACTACTAAGATTAGTAATACACACACGATGATAATGGAGATAGTTAATATTGCTTGCATAATTTATTTGTTAGTTTTCAGTTTTTCTATAAGGGATGCAAAGTAAACACTTTTTTGTGGAAATTTCAAACTTAATATTTCATAAGCACGAATTGCTTTAGAAATATTTCCTTGTAAAGCATAAATTTTGGCTAAAGTCTCAGTTACCAAATGTTCATTTTCCAATAAACTTTGTTTGGCGTCGATAGCTGGGGTAAAAAATTTCCCTGTTCCGAGTTTAATACGACCAGGATCAGATTCAATAATTTTATCAATTATTTGCTTATTTTGAGAAAAAAACGATGTTTTTTTCTCATTTTCAGTCTTTTTATCGCCATTTTTATCACTTTCTTGAACTTGCTCTTTCTCTGTTTTTGTTTCAATTTGGAAGGTATGAGCTTCCTTTTGAATGGTTTTTAACCAATCTGTAAACGAACTTGGTTCAGAAACTTCCTCTTTATGTAATTCAGGAGTTTTTATAATATCAGTTTCAACGTAAGATTGAATGATACTTTTATTGATTTCCTGCTCAATGGTTTTGTTTAGTTTATCTTCACTAAAATCCTGAACAGGCACTTCCGTTTCATTTTCAATGGATTTAATGATGTCTATTTCATCTGTATTGGTTTCTTTTACAATTACTTCTTTTTCTGCAGAAATTGTATTAATAGATGGAACTGTATTGACATAAATTACCTTAATCTCATCATTGGTAACACTCACCGAACCCGTTTTTTTGACTTCGACATGTTCTTCGAGAACTTCAATAGGTTCAATTACCACAGTTACTGGTTTTTGAATAGGTTCGGATACTTTAACTTCTGGCTGATGCAATAATTCATACAAAACACTGCGGCTATTGACAACTATAGCTGTTTTTCGCAATTGTTTAGAATAATTAAGTGCTTGGTGTTTATGCAACCCTTTAGTATATAACAAATGAGCACTTTCAAAAAATGGATATTCATTCACCAACACTTCTAAATCAGCTAAATGTGCCGATTCGATTAAGTGTGGTTTTTTGATTATATCTATAAATTGCTGTTGCTGCATTACCAATTATTAAAAGCCTTATTAAAAATATCTTCTGTTAATTGTCTATTAATTTCTGTAAGTAAAGCATCTTCAACCGACGATATAGCAGAATTTGCAGGGTAATCCGAAAAACGCGTAAAATTTTGTTCGAAGTTTTTAGTTTCATCGAAACGGTTAGTATATTTTACATTTACTGTAATTGTTAACCTGTTATTTGCGGCTTGATCATTACTTTGAATAGCCACAGGAGCATTATTATAATCAACAATCGTTCCTTCAAACTTTAAATCGCCATTTTGTTTCATAAGCGACAATCGGGTTTGAGAGGAAACCACATCTCTTAATTTTTCAGTAAATTTTTGACTAATACTTGGGCTACCAAGGGTTGTATTATTTGTAAAAAAGCCAACAGAAACGGTTTTTGCCTCAATCGGAATAGTTGCTCCATCTAACGAATATTTCACCTTACAGCTATTAAAAGCAAAAAGTGAAACAATTAATATAAATATGTAGGCTAGTTTTTTCAATTAAGTAGTGCGAATTTAGTGAAAATCTCCCTCTTTCTCTTGCTGAAGTAGTATAAGATCAGTTAAAAACTATTCCATAGCAGGCTTAATATTAATAACTTTTAAGTTTTCTGGATTAAAGTACTTTTTACAAATATCCGTTAATTGCTCTGCTTTGATGGTTTTATAGGTTTCTAAAGCTTGATTGTACTTTTTATAATCCATAAAATAATACTCAGCAAAACCCAATTTATCGGCAATAGCTTGGTTTGAGAAATTTTGAAAAGTTTGATTTACCTCTAAGTTTTTTACATAATTATCAATCAATTCTTGATCAATGCCTTCATTAATGATATCATAAATTTCTTTAGAAACAACCTTCTTTACTTTGGCGTTTCCCATCTGCGCTTGCATTACCACATCAAAAGTGGCTACATTTGAATATAAGCGAGAATCATCCGATTGAGGCACTATTTGATACGCCAAGTTTCCTCGTTCAACTACGCTATTATTTAAAATAGAATTAGAATTATTAAATAATAAATCTCTTAATAAATTAAATCCATAGTAATCAGGCGTTCCAACTGCTGGCGCAGGAACCACATACGAGTAAATTTGAACAGGATAATCAATCTGCATTTCCTCGGTAGTTGGCACAAAGGCAAACACATCTGGTTCAGTTTTCTTAGCATTTAAAGGCAACTGCTTTTTGATAGGTCCGAAATACTTACTTGCATACTCAAATATTTGCTCTGCTTTTACATCTCCCACAATAACTAAATAGGCATTATTTGGGCTATAAAATTTATCGTAAAAATCCTGACATTGTTTAGTGGTATAAGCTGTTATCTCATCTAAATTACCAATAACATCTACTTTGTAGGGATGTTGAGCAGGGTATAAATGTTTATAACGGTCTGACGACATTCGATTATACCAATTATTTTCTCCTAAACGCAATTCCTCACCTACTACTTCTCTTTCGGTATCTAGTACTTTTTGGTCGAGAATTAAATTTTCCATTCTATCAGCTTCCATATCAAATACCTTTTCAATATTTTCTTTTGGTAACTCTTGCCAATACACCGTTCTATCAAATGTTGTATAAGCGTTAATGGTTGCTCCTAATTTTTCCATTTCATGAATATACACATCACCTTCGCCGCTGTATTTTTTTGAACCACGAAACATCATGTGTTCAAACATGTGAGCCATTCCTCTAACTCCATCCCATTCATCTTTACTACCTACTCTATACCAAACTTCCATTTGCACCATAGGTGAAGTGTTTTTCTCGCAAACAATTACTTTTAATCCGTTAGGAAGTGTAGTTGTTTTTATAGGAAAATCAATGGCAAATGTTTGTAGCGAAACAATTATGCTTAATAATAAAAATAGTTTTTTCATCACTTTATTTTTTAAAACTCTAATCCTAAACCTATCACAAAACCTTGATTAAATTTACCATAAGGTCCATAGCCCAATATGTAATCAATGCGTATGATTTGTAAAATATGCTCAATACCAAAATTAATTTCGTAATACTGATCTAGCTTATCGTTAAACAATACGTGCCCTCCAACAACTTCTTGTATTCTGTATTTTTTTAAAAGAGGCACCTTATTAAAAATAAATCCATTAAAATGATGTTCGGCATGCGCTTCGGCATACCAGTTTTTTGTACTGTAAGTATAGTAAGGCAAAAGCTTAAATGAATTTAAATAATCGTTATTTGCCAATATGGTTTGGTTACCATCAAAATGTTTATAATCCATAAATTCAACATACTTACTGGTTAAAAAGTAACCCCCTTTTAATCGATAAGCAAAGGTTCCAAATAAGCCTAATTTAATATTATCGTCAATCACCATTTTAGCTAAATCATAATCCGCTTTTGTATTTAAGCCTGGGATAGCTTTAGTGTATTGAACATTGATAATTGGAAACTTACTACCAACAATAATTTTTTGATGTGGACGTGTATAGTACTTTTGTTTAAAGCGAATTGAAAAGCCCAACTCTACAATAAATGAATTATTTACTGCAAAACTTGAGTCATCTGTGTGTGGACGCAATGGATCATTACTCGTAAATAATTTATGTTTATTATCTACCCATAAATCAAAAGCTGTATTTCTTAGGGATGAACGTTCTGCATATTCAGTATTAAAATTAACGATTAATCCATTTATCAACTCTTTACGATAACCAAACGAAGCATAGGATTTTTTATAGAGCTTCATAAAATTTTCATTATCAAATAATGTGTAAGACGTGTTCATAGTTGCATTAATAGGATCGTTACCATTAAACTGCTGAGCAGTAGTTCCTACTTTTACATTAACCGATTCAAACTTTTCGGGTTTAAATACATATTTCCAATTAGCGGTGCCTCCCCACAAATAATTAGAAAAGCCATATCTAACCGTTGTTGCCAAATCATGACTGCGACGATCTTCGTATCGTTTAGTCATATTTACTTTTATAGAGGCGTTTATTCCTTCTACCGTATTATACTGAACGCCTGATGTTAAAAGTCCCGAGGTATTTAAACTAAATTGCTTAGCTGTTTTATTGAAGCTGTAACCTAAAATTAAATCATTAAGCGTTAATTTATTTCCTTTTCTATCAATACTATCTTTATAGCGATCGCTGTTTTTGATGGCTCCTATGCTATCTTTTTTTCTATAATCAGCTTGTTCTTCGTCGGTTAATGGCACGGGGCGAGATTCCTTCCAATAGCCGGTATCTTTTTTATTGGCACCATCTTCTACTTTTAAGACTTCATTCTTAAAGAATTTTTTAGGGAAAACTGGATTCATGTCATAATCAGAAAAAACGGCATTAAAGTATCCATCGCCAATAAATCCAAATACTTTAAAATTGAAAGTCATATTTAAACCTGTAGGCATCCAAATACTATCATTCACTGGTGCGTTTAATTGTTTAATGTGCAAGGTATCCACAAAATCAATTTTTGCATCTTTAGTTAAATATACATCAGCACTGTGAACACGCCACGTGTTTTCTTGAATATAAATAATTCCCCTAAAACATGGGTCTGTTTTACGTTTTGGTGTAATCTCAATCTTATTCAACATTTTGCCGTCTTCAAAGGTTGTTCCTAATAATTTATAACGGTAAGATAACAAAGCGTTTTCGTTGATAGGAGAAATAAAAGGGCGATCGCTTAATCCATCTAATGTGATTAAATTTTCGTACACACTAAATTTCATGTCGCTTACTTGGTTAAAACTAAATGCTTTATTATCGCCACTTACACGACTAGAGTACATAATTTCTTTTTCGTCGTTTGGTTTACGGTAATGGTACTTTGTTTCACTTTCACTTAAATACACAACGCCTAATAAAGTTGAATCAATTTTTTCGCCACCAGAATTCATGGCATTAATTAACTTCACCATTTTTTTAGGAAAATCTTTTAAACGCTGTAAGCCTTTGATATAGGCCTTACAAGTAAAGGCATTGACTTCATTTAAATAATATTTACGTTTTTTAATGGCAGCACGAATAACGGCATAAGCTGGATCTTCGCCATCTTTAATCACAACTTCTTTTAACTCGTAACTTTCTGGACTGAGTGCTACGTTTTTAATCGTATTGCCTTCCACTATTATTTTCTCCACTTTCTTTTTATAGCCAACATATTGAAATATTAACTCGTATGTGCCTGGCGCTAATTTTAAAGAATAAAAACCATCCGCATTTGCATTAGTGCCTTGAGTACTTCCTTTTACTAAAACGGATGAAAAAGACAATGCTTGATTTTTTTCATCGGTAATTTTTCCGCTCACCAATACTTGTTGCGCAGATAAAATCACTGAAAATAAAACCAAAAATAAAGAAAGTAACGACTTTTGCATACAAGTAAATAGACGTTTAAGATACTGAAAAAGTTACAGACCAAAGTTAAAAATCACATTTTTTAACTAGAGATTATCCATTATTCCAGATTCGAGGGGAGTCCATAATCCAATTGAGATATTAGCAACTTTAAGGGCATCTCCTGTCCAAACATTGCAAGTTTTAAAAATAGAATAAGTGCCTTTTGCTTCAAAATAATTGTCATGATGCCCATAATTTGGATGAGGAATTAATTTGGGAACTGTATTGTCTAAATAAAAACTTTTAGCGATATGAGCAGCTAAATTCATGTAAGCCTCTTCAGAAATATAAATCTGCTTAATTAAATGGCTAATTTTTATATTTTTATAATAAGTAACGTGCATGGCTGTGGAACCTAATCCAAACAAAGCGTTCGTTAAAGTCTTAGCTTTTAAATCAGCCATGGTTGGTGTATTTAAATAAAAACCTTTGTCTCCCCAACCAATAGAAACATATTGATAAGTTTCGTTAATATCTAAAAACCAAGTTTTATCTAAAAAAGAATCCCAATCATAAACATCTGTATTAATTGGCATTACAATATCGGTATGCATACCGTTTGACTTAACATAAATAGTAATATTTTTTTGAGATCTAATAGCATTTGAATTTGTTTTAATTTTTGGCAGAAGCCAAGCGCAACAAAACCACAAGGCAATTAAAGAAATTAAGGAAATTAGAATAATTTTAATAATTTTCTTTACCATAACTCATTTTTGTATTTATTACAATTACAAAAAAAAGTAACCCTTTCTGTTTTTAAGAGAAAGGGTTAAGTAAAAATAACTAGAAAAGTTTCTTAAAATAAATCAATACCAACCGTTAAGGAATTTTGCATAAACATGTCCATGTCCTTACCATAATTTACCTTATTATCAAGATTATCTTCTGTAAAATATCCAAAACCTAAGTTATATCCAATATTGATACGATCAGAAATGTAATATTTAACGCCTACACCAGCATTTACGGAAAAATAAACTCCTTCTCTTACACAATTCATTTTCATGATATCAATAATTCTATTAACGCCTACGCCCGCATAGATATATGGTTTAATTGCAGATTCTGAAGAAAGTAAATAACCATTTGCTAATTTATACTTACCATTAAACCCAAATGTTATTAAGCGAGAATTTAAGTTACCGTTACCTAAACGATTTCCGCAACCTGGGCATCTTTCGCTAAAAGCAACTTCTTCATTCCTTTTGGCTTCCGATTGACAGTAACCATAATCGCCTATTGTACCTGAAACACCAACATCAAATGATTTATTTAAATAATATCCCGCATTTAGTAAGAAATTACCGTACCAAGCTTCATTTTTAAATGTAAATCCATTACCTAAATCTCCATTATACTTTTGAGAACCACCACCAAATGTTAAACCTAACTTATGGCTTTTAGATTGCGCTAAAAGCGACATCGTAAATATAATTAACCCTAGAGTGCAAATGTATTTTTTCATACAGTATTAAATTAAAGATCACTTATCCTTACTCATCATAATTTGTTTCTCTAATGAGAATGTATCTGATTTCCCAATTTTTAAGTCTGCTTTTTCTTCAGCCGTTTTATAACCTTTTTTTACAACTTTAATTGTATAGGTCACATCTCCTTTTAAAGTAATAAAATATTCTCCGTTATCGTTAGTTACTGTAGTAGCAACAACCGCTCCTGCTGCATCTAAAATCTGCACATCAACAGATGCAATTCCACTACCTTCAAAACCATCACGAACTGTTCCTTTTAAAATACTTAAACCTGAATTCGTTTTCTTTTTACCATCTTTTTCTAAAATAGCGTAGTTTGATAAATCCGCTTTATAAATATCACTTTCGCCTAAACCACCTTTACGTTCGCTAGCAAAATAAGCACTTTTGGCATCTGCACTCACTACTAAAGGTCCATCCTTATAAACTGTATTAATTGGAAAACCTAAGTTTACAGGCTTAGTCCATTTATCTCCTTCTAAAGTAGATTTAAAAATATCATAAGAACCCATAGAACCTTTTCCGTTTGAAGAAAAGAATAATGTTTTGCCATCTGGTGCTAAAAACGCTCCTACTTCGTCATATTCCGAATTAATTTCAGGACCTAAGTTTACAGGTTTACCCCATTCAGTTTTGCTTAAACGCTTCACCATCCAAATATCTGCGCGACCGTATCCTCCTTTTCGTTCACTTATAAAATAAAGCGTTTTTCCATCTGGAGAAATACATGCTCCACCTTCCCAATAAGATGTGTTAATCGGTTTTCCCAAAGCTTCAGGAGTTTTCCATTTGTTATTTAATACTTTAGATACAAACACATCTCCACCTCTAGATTCATTATCATTCACATCATTTTTATAAATAAAAATTTGTTTTCCATCAGGAGAGATAGACGTACAAGCATCATGAGCAGGTGTGTTTACATTACCTGGTACGTCCTCAGCCGTATTCCATTTCTTATTAACTGTATCCCATGTTGAAATATAAATATCTTGAAAATATTTCCCGTCTCCCTCAACATCCATAGGTGAATCAGTTGTTTCAGGACGACGTGTATTAAACACTAATTTTTTACCATCAGCACTAATACAGGGTGATTGGTCATCATATTTCGAATTGATGGCCTCTCCTAAATTATCAATCTTCACCTCAAATGGCGATGCTGTATATTTTTTTGCATTATTACAGTGAGCAATATAAACATCAACATCTTCAATTGCCGCTTCTTTCGATTTTGCAGCACCTTTATACATATTAAACTCAGCCAATGCCTCGTCAATCTTTTCATCTACTAAATAAATTTTACCCAATACTAAGTGAGTTTCAGGTTTTACATCTTTATTGGTCGCTACTGCTTTTTTTAAGGTTTCGGTAGCTTTATCATACTTTTTCAATTCAAACTGACAGTAGCCAACATAATACAATACACCAGCATCTTCTGGATTTTTCAGCAAAACTTCGTTATAAATAGTTAAAGCACCAATATACTGACCAGCATATAACTTTTGTTTAGCTAAAACCATTTTCACTTGATCGCCAGCGTCAATTGCGCTAACATTAGACAAAAAGGCAAAAAAACATAATGTTGTAATAAATTTCTTCATTTCAATTAGGTATAAATATAATTTCTCGTTTATAAATATATAAAAAAGGATTGAAATGAAGATTATTTGTGTAAAAAATGCATCAGTTTCTTAATAATCTGTACTTTTAAGGCATGAGTTCCATTGGATTTTACATAAGCCTACCCTTACTATATCTCATTTCTATACTTCCATTCCCCCTATTTTATTTGGTATCAGATGGCGTATATTTTATATTGTATAGAGTTATTGGATATCGTAAAAAAGTGGTTTATGAGAATTTAAAGAAATCGTTTCCAGAAAAAAACCATGAAGAACTAAAAGCCATAGAAAAAAAGTTTTACAAGTACCTATGCGACTTATTTTTGGAAACCTTAAAAACATTAACCATTTCGAAAGAAGAAGCTATTAAACGCTGCTCCTTTAACGAAAACACCAAAACTATATTTAAGCAATTATATGACGAAAAAAAATCGTGTATTTTAGTGATGGGACATTATGGAAATTGGGAATGGGCAGGCAATTCTTTTAGCTTAATTAATCCACAACAATTATACGTTATCTACCATCCTTTATCTAACAAACATTTTGACAAATTGATGTATAAGATGCGTTCGCGCTTTGGTACAAAGTTGTATGCGATGAAAGATACAATGCGTGAAATGGTAAGAAATCGCCATGAAATAAATGCTACCGCTTTTATAGCCGATCAAACGCCTTCGCCAGAAGGTGCTTATTGGACCACCTTTTTAAATCAAGACACTCCTGTGTTTTGGGGTACCGAAAAAATTGCACAAAAATTAGGATATCCTGTAGTTTATGTGACAGTTAATAGAGTTAAAAGAGGCTATTACCAAGTTAATACCGAATATTTAGTAACCGACCCTAAAAACACTAAAGAAGGAGAAATATCTGAACTACATACTAAAAAGCTAGAAAAAGATATTATTGCCCAACCCGAAATTTGGCTTTGGAGCCACAGAAGGTGGAAATATAAAAGAAATAAATAAACAGATATAAATAAAAAATACTAGTTTAGCTCCAAAATCAACTTATGCTTAAAAAATCTATTGTACTGACCCTTGCGATTACTAGCTTTTGTTTCGTATCGTGCAAAAAAGAAAGATCTTGCCTTTGCTCAACATCTTTTACAGCAACTGGCTACTCGCCTTACACAGTTTCAACAACAGAAAAAATAGATTCGAAAACCACTAAAAAAACTGCTGAACGTATCTGCGCTCAAACCGAAAAACAATTAGGTAAAAACCATACGGATTACATCTCTGGAAACGAAAAAGTTTCGGTAAGCTGTGCGCTAAAATAAATAATATGAAAAAACTCATACTTCTTCCCTTCTTGACTTTAATTTTTGTTTTAAGTTCTTGTCGAAAAAATTATTCTTGTACTTGTACAACTAATTTAACTGAACCGGGCTACGTTCCATACCAAACAGCTACAGTACAAAAAATAGATGGAAATGTAACAAAGAAAAAAGCAACGAAAATATGCACTAATACCGCAATACAAATGGAAGCTAACACTCGTTTAATATTTAATGATGATGTTAAAGTTGAAACCAGTTGCTCCATTCAAGAAAATCAATAGATTTGTTCTAAAAACTTAAAAAGCCCTAATCCACTTAGATTAGGGCTTTTTATTTACCCTATATCAAATACAAATAATGACTATTGTTTAATGAATTTTTTAACGGAATATTTACCTTTTGATTCAACTTTTACAAAATAAACTCCTGACACCAAATCGCTCACATTAAAAACAACTTCATCTAAACTATTAATTTCTTTTGACAATAATTCTTTTCCGAGCAAATCAAATACGGAAATATGCGTCGCTAAATTTGTTGATTGATTAAATAAAATTTTAAGTTCAGACAAAACAGGATTTGGAAACAAATTAAAGTTTTGCTGCTTATCTAACTCCTCAACCGATATGGCTGTGCAATTAGGAGGATTGTTATTATAACTGAAGTTTTTAAGAAACTGCATTTCCATTTTTAATTTTGCGCGTGGATTATTAGCTGCTGTATAATCAAACGAAGTACAATGAACAAACTCAATTTCCTGAACATCATGACTATTCAAATTAAAGGGTCCAATGCTAATCATATATCTTCTGTCGCCTGGCGTGCCTGTTTCTGACCAATTAGAAGCGCCGCAAGCTCCATTTGTATAGGTTGTTCCCGGATACATAAATGGAGTTTGGACTGTGCCGCCATAACCATTACCCCCGCATGTAAATGGTGTATTATCTCTCCAATATCCCGACATGTAATTATAATACTGAGCTGCGCTGTTAGGGTCTGTTGTATTTAGAGGAACGCCAGTCAAATTGTTATTAAAATAAGTAAATCGGGATAATAATTGCTGTTCGCAAGGCTCATCAATAATGCCATTATTGTTATTATCTATTCCATCTGTTGGCATTAAAGGACCTCTTAAAACTTGATAACCTGCTGCTGGGACCAATGCTCCATATCCACTCGTTCCTGAAATTGTCTCATCATTAGCATCAGCATTATAAGCGTAACCATAATTTCCTGACACATCGCAACCAATATAATCATCACCATAATAACCTAAATCAACATCAGTCCATAAGGTTGTATAGACATCATGATAATTCATACTACTGCGATTAATGATTTTATAATTATAAAAAGTAGCTTTACTCAAAAAAGAATTTTGACTTGCTAATGCACTATTTCCATAAGCGTATGCAGTGGCATGAATCTCTACTTTTAAAGGTAGTCCACCAGAACCATGAACCATATTATCATTAAAAATAAAATACAAACTTTGGTCTCCTTTTATGATAGGATAATCGCCACCTGCTAAAGGATCATAAATACTATTTTGATTCACGTCTACAAAAGGTGCCATGTTTTTTGTTTTAGCTCCTGTGCCCTGAGCCGGCCAAGATAACAAGTCTGCTACTGGTGTATAAGTACCATTTTGTACATTGCCACTATTAAAATTTGTAATAAATGCATTGATATCCGATTGATTCAATTTCCAAATTTTATCATATTGGTTGGATGTTGTTGCTGAAATAGATGCATTAGTAGTGTCTAAAGGTCCAGGCCAAAAATCAACTCCACCCGATTGTGTTTGACGATACGTTTGAGCGGCTACATGTAACTGATTGGCTGCATCAATTCCTCCAATCCATAAACCAGTAGCAAAATCAGAATGTGCCCCACTTCCTACAGGTACTTCATAAGATGCATTTCCTGTATTCATATTCCAGTGCATGTCGCCTCTATTGTAAACACCTGCTTTTACTTGGTTTATATCCAAAAATTTAAGTGGATTTTGCGCAAAAGCGGTAACGCAAAAACACATAACAGAAAATGACATTAAAGTTTTCATAACTTGTGATTTAATTGATTTCTAAATCAAAAGTAGATAGGTGAACTCATTAAAAAAGCCCAAACTAACAAATGCGTAGTTTGGGCTAATAGATGAGCTGTTTTGAAGGATAATTGAAAATTATTCTTTTTCAACTCCTGTTGGAGAAAGACCTAAAGCTTTACGTTCTTCGTTCTTTTTAAAAGTTTTATTTAAGTAATATAAATTTTTCTCGTCGCAACCAACGCGCTTAATCATGTCGATTAATTCATTCACTCCTTTTTCAGATTGTTGTTGCTCTAATACAAATGCTTCTAAAAATTTGAAAGTTGCAAAATCATTTTCTTCATAAGCTAACTTTGCTAACTTATTTATGGCAACTGTTACTTCATGCTCTAAATCAAACACATAATGAAACACATCCAATAATGTTTTTAATTTAACCGTGGTGTCTTTTAATGGTTTAATATGTGCAGAGCCTCCATACGTATTGATATACTTATAAATTTCTAACATATGGTCGCGCTCATCGTTACTAGCAGCGTAAAAATATTCAGCAATACCATCTAAACTTTTTTCTTCGCACCAAGTTGCTAAAGTTAAATATGCGTTAGAAGCATAGGCTTCTTTTTGAATTTGCTCATTTAAAGCATTTTTTATTTTATTTGATAACATGTTTTTTCGGATTTAAATTTGTTGTACAATATTACGATTTTAAAACATAAATTTTTAACAGACTCTAAAATAAATAATAAATTTATGGAATACTAAAGTCCTTTCGTCTTATATACAAATGAACGCATTAAGAACATATTATTTTTTAATCCTATTAGGAATAGTTGCTTCGCTAAATGCACAAAACATCACTGTATATGGCAAAGTCACAGATAATGCTACTAGTAAATCCTTGCCTTTTGTATCGGTTCAAATACAAAATTCTAACTATGGAGCCAATACCAATAAAAATGGTTCTTTCAGCATTAGTGTTCCCACCAAAAAACATTTATCTGTTTTGTTTAAACTCTTGGGTTATACAAACAGAGTTAAAGAATTGGATATTGAAGAAGGACAAGATTCCATCCTTATTAATGTATCTCTTTCTCAATCTTATCTATCGTTAGATACTTTTACGGTTTACGGCAAAGTAAAACCCGATACTTTAGTTGGCGCACCCGACTATAGCATTTTTGATTTTGATTTTTATGAAGATAAATACATTCTACTCACAGCCGAAAAAACTTTAGAAAAAGCGCAACTCAAATTAGCGGATGCCAATGGCAAAATATTAACTACTTATTTTGTCCCAAAGGAAGGTGGTGAAGCCAAAGAGTTTTACCGCGATTATTTAGGTTATACCAATTTGGTTTGTAAAAATTATATCTATCGCATCAATATGTATCATGATCGATTTTTATTAATTCCCTTAAAAGTAGAAGACGTTAACGCCTATATAAAACCAATTATTGATACCGTAAATGGCAAACTTATTTTTACCGACTATTGGAAAGAATATCCTTTGTTTAACTACCTAAGTTATAACGAAACCGATAGTACCAAAAAGCAACTCTTAACTATTGAAGATAAAGAATTGATGCATGCATATAATTTTGAATACTATTCACTAAAGCCAAAGGATAAATTAGAAGCGCGAAGAATTGCTATGGATTTAAAAATGGATAAACACGTGGTAGCATCATTAATGAGTGGGTTTACTAGAAGCATGTTTTATGAGCCTTTATTTGCACCTCTTTATATTATTAAAGATACCATTTGTGTATTTGACCATTATAAAGATAAACTTTACCATTTAGACAAAAACGGTGTTAAAATAGATTCTATCTCTATTAACTATAATCATCCAAAAAATTGGAAAGAATGGAAAAATAAAATGCTGAAAGATGATATAGAGGATTTAATTTATGCAGTTTATGATAAAAACGGGCATAAATACATAAAACAGATTAGCACACAAACCGGGAAAGAACTAGGAAAATACACCTTGCAATTTCATAGTGCTGATAAATTGAAAATACATAATGGTTATGTTTACTATATCTACCGCCCGTATGAAAGTACACAAGAAAAGTTTTTTTATAGAGAGTTGATTACTTTGGATAGAAATTGAGTTTTGAATAGGAACACGGATTTGACTAATTAAACAGATAAACACGGATAAATTTTGTGTTACTTTGTTAAAAAATCAGCGTGAATCGATTCCATCCGTTTTATCCGTGTTCCAATTGTTAACATTGCAATAGTTTTTTTATTGAGTTTTTATTCGCATTTTCGTTACGCCGATTAAGCTATGATGAAAACCCTAAAAACACCCATTTTAACTTTAGTACTTAGTGCTATTTCGGCGGTTATACAAACTATTTTAGTTTCTTATATTTCCTATAAAATCAATAATAGTTTTGATTTAGCCGTTTGTTTGCTCTCATTTTTCATCTCCTTTATTGTGAGTTTTTTTATTATTTATTTTTTATACAGCAATATAATTTTCGAAAAAATTGATAAACTCTATGTATTAGTAAAAGAACAACAACCTAAAGAAATACCTAATACCGAATTTCAGTTAGATGAAGTAGATTCGATTGACCGACTTGAAGAGGAAATAAAAAAACTAGCACAAGAAAGAAATAAAGAATTAGAACAAACCCGTAACCTAGATAGTTACCGAAAAGAATTTTTGGGCAATGTATCTCACGAATTAAAAACACCCATCTTCAACATACAAGGTTACGTTTCTACATTAATTGATGGTGGTATTAACGACCCAAGCATCAATGTAGAATACCTGAAACGCGCTGATAAAAGCGTGGATAGGATGATACAAATTATTGATGATTTAGAAACCATCTCACAATTAGAAGTTGGTACGCTAGAACTTGACCCAGAAGTGTATGACATAGCTCAACAAATAAAAGATATTATCGATGCTTTGGAATTTCAGGCAAGTAAGCAAAATATAAAATTACAATTAGCTAAAAAATACGATAAAGCTATTTTAGTAAAAGCCGATAAATTTAGAATACGCCAAGTATTAGTTAACTTAATTACCAATAGCATTAAGTATGGTAAAGAAAACGGTAAAACCACCATCTCCCTAAATTTATTTGACGAGCAGGTAATTGTTGAAGTAAAAGATAACGGTATTGGTATTGACGAAAAACATTTACCTCGTTTGTTTGAACGTTTTTACCGTGTGGATAAAGGTCGTAGTCGCGAACAAGGTGGCACAGGTTTAGGCTTAGCCATTGTAAAACATATTATTGAAGGTCACGGCGAAACCATTGATGTGATAAGTAAAGTAAACGAAGGAACAACTATTAGTTTTACTTTGAAAAGAGGGAATTAGAATTTAGGTCCTTGAACAATGAAATCGGTAATGTTAGCAGTAGTGTTTAATTAGCAGTAAAAACAATCCCAAACCAAAGATTTTGTCTATATAGTCCTTTGATGGGATCGGTATATATATTTTTATTTGTTCCTTTAATATTCAATAAGCCTTGTGAGAATTTTACTTCTGGCATAATTGAAATATGTTTCAATGTTTTTTTAATACCAATTCCAATGTCAGCTATGATATCGAATTGTTTGGGGTCAATTTTGTTTTTTGTTTTGTTGTCAGCACCTAACCCTAAATTAAATGAGGGGCCTCCTAAAATATAACCCTTAATGTTTTTGCCTTTTGTTTGACAAAGTATATGTAAAGGAACATTGAACCCAAAATGCATGACTTCAATAGTTTCAACGCCATTTTTTTTATTATAAGTGAGGTTCATAGTTTCAAAGCATACTAAAAACATGGGTCTAAATATAAAGTTATTAGATAATTCCATTTCATATAAGCCTCCTGCTTGAAGTACATATGGGGAATTACTTCTTGTAATAGAATTTAAACTGTCAGCATATACTTTGGTTGAAATATCATTTAGTTCAAGTTTGGTAAATGAATTACCAAGCGAGAAATTAACCCCAACTCTATTTTTTTTGTCAATGCTATATTGTAGTGAGTCTGAATTTGATGTTTGAGATAATGCTATTTTGCAAAAGA